>Ga0316189_10003001_pt1 | contig 16434 bp, 14 predicted proteins | sample LowCovwburrow_MG_FD_204930 | JGI IMG/M metagenome (GOLD analysis project Ga0316189, IMG submission 204930) | Coastal sediment microbial communities from Maine, United States - Lowes Cove worm burrow | ecosystem: Environmental > Aquatic > Marine > Coastal > Sediment | place: USA: Maine... | reverse complement strand
TCCAGGCCAGGTATAGCGGGTGAGTCGTGCATTTCGATAGCTATGACTGTGGTGCTGCAGAGGGAATTATTCTCGCCCACACTATCAGACTGCCCGGCAAGACCCTGAAGAAGGGCAGGGTGCTGTCCGCGGGCGATCTCGTTGAATTGCAGGGCAACGGCATTCACTCGGTGTCCGGTGTGCGGCTGGAGGCAGGTGATGTCGATGAAGACGAAGCCGCCCTGGAAATGTCACGAGCCCTGGCAGGTCCGCTGCTGGATATCGGCAAGCCGGTAGCGGGCCGCTGTTACCTCTACGCTCAAAGTGATGGCTTGGCCCTGGTTGATAGAGCAGTGATCGATGCAATCAACCTGCTGGACGCGGGGATTTTTGTCGCCACCTTGTCGGAACACGCCGAATGTCTGCACCAGCAGGCGGTGGCCAGTATCAAGGTCATTCCGTTCGCGATCGCGCGTCGACAGTTGGATGATTGCCTGCAACTTGCCGGCAGCAAGGCTGGCGCCATTGGCCTGCAAGCTTACCGGGCAGTGGGCTCGGTGGCGCTGATCCTGACTGAGACAGTGGGACTGAAGGAATCCCTGCTCAGTTCTACTTCGCGGGTGACTCGCGAAAGGGTCAGTGCAATGGGCGGCCACATCCTGTTTGAAAGGCGCTGTGGCCACACCGTGGCGGAGCTCAGTGCAGTGCTGGCAGAAGCCCTGGCCATGGACGTCGGCCTGATACTGGTTTGTGGCGCCAGTATCACCGTTGACCCCGCCGACATCGTCCCCTCGGCCATTGTTGCCTGTGGCGGGACGGTGGATCACTTCGGGATGCCGGTGGAGCCGGGAAATATGTTACTGCTGGCCCACATCGGCACCTGTCCGGTGATTAACATGCCCGGCTGCAGCCGCTCACCCAAGCTCAATGGACTGGATTGGGTCATGCAGCGGGTGGCCGCAGGCCTGCCCCTGGGGAAAAAGGAAATACTGTCCATGGGGGTGGGAGGCCTGATCAAGGATATCTCCCACCGCTGGCGTATGCGCGAGCAGCACAATCTGATCGAGCAATTCCAGTCATCGGGTAAAGTCGCGGCCCTGGTGCTGGGCGCGGGTCGTTCCCACAGAATGGGCGAGCAGAATAAACTGCTGGCCAGTGTTGGGGGTGTCGCCATGATGCAGCGTGTGGTGGATGCGGCGCTGAAAGCCGAGCTGGTTTCGACCACGGTGGTGACCGGCTGGCAGGCAGGGGAGGTGCGCAACCTCCTGCGCGGACGCGACGTGGCCTTTGTGCACAATGCCGATTACCAGCAGGGCCTGGCCGGCTCCCTGAAGCTGGGTTTGTCGTCCCTGGCCCCGGACGTCGACGGTGTCATCATTTTGTTGGCGGATATGCCGTTTATCAACTCGGTACATATCAATGAATTGCTTGCCGAGTTCAATCCAGCGACCGAGCGCGACATAGTGGCGCCGATCAGGGATGGGCGCCTGGGCAATCCGGTCATCTGGTCCGCCCGTTATATACCGGCCATGATGAAGCTGGAGGGTGACCGCGGGGCCCGGCCGCTGCTGGATGAGTTCGCCGCCAGTGTCTGGGAAGTGCCGATGGGTGATGACGCGATATTTATGGATGTGGACACGCCGGCAGCGCTGGCCGAGGCCAACCGGCGCTGTGAGGAAGATGCGTGAGTCGGTTGCGCTGTGGACAGCCCGATGAGTGAGCATGGCTGGTCGGTGGACGACCTGCGCCTGCAGTTTCCCATACTGCAGCGTCGGGTCAATGACCAGCCCCTGCACTACCTGGATAACGCCGCCACCACCTTCAGCCCCCGCTGTGTGCAGGAGGCGATGACTTATTTTGAAAACCATAGCCGGTCCAATGTACAGCGCGGGATGCACCAGCTGGGCATCGAGGCCACCGATGCTTTCGAAGCGGCGCGCTACAGCGCTGCGAAATATCTCAACGCGCCCTCCTGCGATGAAATCATTTTTACCCCGGGCACGACCTTTGCGGTAAACCTGGTGGCCTCCTGCCTGGGGTCATCCCTGCAGGCCGGTGATGAAATAGTCGTCTCGGTGGCCGAGCACCACAGCAATTTTGTCCCCTGGCAACGGCTGTGCCAGCAGTGCGGGGTGCAGATGAAGTTGATTCCGGTACTGCCCAGTGGCAGTCTTGACCTGAACCAGTTGGATCAGCTGATCACGCCGCGCTGCCGTGTAGTGGCGGTAAGTCATATCTCCAATGTCACCGGCTCCATCACTGATATGCAGGCCATCAGCCGCGCCGCCCGGCGACAGAATGCGCTGTTGTTTGTCGATGGGGCACAGGCCACACCTCACGGCCCGGTAGACGTACAGGCCCTGGATGTGGATTTTTACGCCTTCTCTGGCCATAAATGCTACGGCCCCACCGGCATCGGCGTTTTGTGGGGGCGGTACTCAATCCTGCAGACCCTGCCGCCGTTCCTGACTGGCGGCGGCATGATCGAGCGCGTGACAGTTGAGGGTACCCGCTACCTGAGTGGCAATAGGCGTTTCGAGGCGGGAACATTACCGGTGGTCCAGGTCGTCGGCCTGGGAGCGTCCCTGGACTGGCTGATGGCATTGCCCTGGCCAGAGATTCGCCGGCATGAACAGGGCCTGATGCAGCAAATGTTGCAGGGTCTGTCGGACATACCCGGCCTGACCCTGGTCGGCGAGTCCTCGCTTGAACAGCGCGTCCCCATATTTTCGTTTGATATCCAGGCCTGTCATTCACATGATGTCTGCCAGATACTGGATGACTGCGGGGTGGCCTTGCGGGGCGGGCACCACTGTGCCCAGCCACTGATGGACGCCCTCGACCTTATGGCAACGAGCCGGGCCAGTTTCGCGGTGTTCAACAATGAGGGGGATATTGCGGCACTTTTGCACGGCCTGCAAAAAGCAGTGGAGATCCTGCGGTGAGCAGTGGCTTGTATGAGGGGGGCATCAAAGAACTGGCGGCTGCCCAGAGCTGTCCGGCCACCCTGTCTGATCCCGACCGGCGGGTCAGCGTGGATAATCCCTTTTGCGGCGACCGGGTTGACCTGGAAATCAAGGTCGAGGCGGGGCGGGTGACTGCGCTGGCACAGGTAGTACGCGGTTGCATGCTGTGCGAGGCGGCGGCCAATGCCGTTTCCCGGTTCGCCATCGGTTTATCTGCGGCCGAGATCGAAGCCGTTCGAAACAGCCTGGGGGCGATGCTGCGCGGTGATGACAGTCCTGACTGGGCGCCGCCGGGGTGGGAGACCCTGACCCTGTTTGAACCGGTGCGCCGCCACAAGAGTCGGCACGGCTGTGTGACCCTACCTTTCACGGCCCTGCTCAAGGCCCTGTCCTGAGGCCTGTTTTTTATCACGCATGACCGGGTTGGCAATTGCAGGCGGTCAGTATGTCCACATCCAGGTCCTTGATCGATTCGGTCAGGGTAAGCAGCAGTTCATGGCGAAACTGGGAGCATCATTTTTCTTTGGCGTTGTCACTGTGTCACTTCCATGTTGTGATATCAGGACTACTAGCATAGGAGTTATACCGCTCGCTGTAACGCTCGTAGGGACAAAACATGATCTAAAACATGAACGATCAGCAGGCGTAGAAAAGCGGCGAATCCATATACACTGGCACATTGCATAATGTGCTCAATCGGGTGCCGGTAGTGGTAGCATGAAGGTAATTTCGCGTCGGGACCCGGCGTAGAGAGAATACTGATAACCAGTCTGTAAGCTGAGGAAGTTTTATGGCGCGTGTAAAAATTATTGACCCGACCACGGTGACCGATCCGGTTTCACTGGAGCTGTTTGCCTGGGTGGCCGAGGCAGAAGGTGAAGTTCCCAACCATTTCCTGGTGGAAATGAATTTCCCCGAATACTTCAACGTCAAGCTGAGTTCGACCAGGGTGCTGTGGGAGGCCGGTGAACTCACCATGGAAGAGGTGCAGCATATTGGTGTCGTCGTTTCCAGGGCCAATAACTGCACCTACTGCACCGCCGCGTTCTGCACGATCCTGAGCTATGCACTGGAAAAAGAGCAGGATTATGTCACCCAGTTGCTGGATCAGGGTGTCGAGGTGGTCGATGACCGTCGTTTGCGCACACTGCTTGAGTTTGCCCTGAAGGCCAACGATGATCCGCAGGCCGTCACCGACGAGGAGATCGAGGCCCTGAGAGAAATCGGCTTGACTGACAAAGGCATCGTGCAGTTGGTACACTTGGTCAGCGATTTTGCCTCATATAACCGCATCAACCAGGTGTTGAAGACTGACTATGACTATCGCGACATCTGGCGCCAGGCGGGATTTGGCTGGGTGCAGGGGGAAGGGGAGGCTGCGGGTGACAACACCCGCGGACTGCCCGGCAGCAAACCGGCTTGAAACAGGTGGGGTGGGAAGGCGATTAGCACGGTTATTGGCAGCATTGCCGGCTTCGTGGTGGTCATTCCTCTTACGATCATGCCGACAAAGCGGTTCCTGCGGCCTCGCACTGAAAAGGCATTTTACTCCTTGACCCTGATACCTATTGCGCTGTTCTACATAGTGTTCTGTATCCATTATGGCAAGCTGGCGACCTTGCGGCCAGAAATTGTTGGCGTCATCATATTCACGATTCTCGCCCTGTGGGCACATTTCAGCGCGGCTTGGATACTGATCATCGCGTACCTGGCCCATTGTTTTTGGGATGTCCTGCACGAGGTTTCTCTGGCGGGAACAGGCGATCGCATCAACTGGACGCAGTTTCCAGCCAGTTACGCGGCCTTTTACCTGGTCTATGATGTCACCATCGCCATCTATGTTTATAAACGGCTTGAGATCTGGGCGGCTGATAAGCGCAGGCAAACCTGACGGCTGCATGGTTTGCGCTCAGAGGAATCTCGATGAGTTCGATTAATCTTGCCGAATTGCACCGGTTTATCTAGGTGGTGGAGCACGGTAAATGCGGTATATGATAGCGACTAACCTGAACTCACAATTGAGTCGAGCATGCAACTTGAGGATTTACGGCTGTTTGTCACGGTCGTTGATAGTGGCAGCTTCACCAAAGCTGCCGAGCAGGAAGACTTACCTACCTCAACCCTGAGTCGCCGCCTGCGCAAACTGGAAGATGATCTCTCGGTACGTTTACTGAATCGGACCACCCGCAGCCTGCAGCTCACCGAGCTGGGGGAACAGTTTTACCAGCGCAGCCTGCAGATACTGGAAGAAGTCGATAATACCCGCGCAATGCTGCAAAAGGAACAGGATAAACCTTCCGGGCGCCTGCGTATTTATGCCCCGGCGGAATTTACCCGTGTCCATTTTCTGGAGATTGTTCCGGCTTTTGCCCAGGCATATCCCGCTATCACCCTGGAATTATTCACCAGTGACGGTGGCCACGACCTTGTGCATCACCGTGTGGACGTCCTGATTCATATCGAAGAGCCGGATGATTCTTCGTATATTGCCAAAAAGATAGCTACCACTACCACCAATTACTATGCCAGCGTAGACTATTTGGCCGAACGCGGAGAGCCGGAAACGCCGGAAGATTTGCTTACGCACGAGTGTATTGTCGAGGCCTTCACCCACAAAAATTATAAACGCTGGATTTTTCCCGAGGAGCATCATCAACAGGAAATCATCGTCAATCCCCGCTATGTCATTGATTCTACGTACATGTGTCAACGCATGGTAGAGATGGGTTTGGGGATTTCCATGCTACCTGACTATATCTGCCAGGAAGACTTAAAAGCGGGCAGACTGAAGAAATTGTTCAACGGCCGCTATGAAATACCTCATAATATCTATGTGCAGTATCCTTCGCGGCGCTACATTCCTTCCAAGGTGAGAGTCTTTCTACAGTTTTTGGAGGAGAATTTCCCCAAACGGCTGTAATGCTATTCGGGCTTTTATTGCGGCGTATTATCCCATTTCCAGCAAGACTATATTTGCATGTTTTGCTGTTTATCAATTCCCTGTACCACTCTAGGATAGCTCGTAAGGGTTGGGATAGAGAGCTGGAACTTTATCCATCCCTCACCCGAACTCAGAGCAGTGATAGAGGATAAACTATGTCAGAACTAAAATTTGATGAAGCCGGAAAGAAGCAGCTCTTTCGTGAGCTGACCGCTGGTATGACCCAGCAGTGGAAAATCGCACATGACTGTAATAATGCGGTACCCTCAGCTGAATTTCCCTACGAATACAAAACTATCGAAATCAACGGCCACAATATTGCCTACGTGGACGAGGGTGAAGGCGATCCGGTACTGTTTATTCACGGCGCGCCTACCTCTTCTTACTTGTGGCGCAATATCATGCCCTGGTTACAAGACAAAGCCCGGGTCATATCAATCGACTTGTTGGGTTTTGGGCAGTCTGACAAGCCCGACATTGAATACGGTTACTTCCAGCACACCGAATACGTACGCAAATTCATTGAACAGCTGGGGCTGAAAAACCTCACACTGGTACTTCATGACTGGGGTTTCAACTATGGCATGGAATACGCGGTAGACCATGAAGACAATATAAAAGGCATTTGTTTCGCGGAGTGCCTGATGGCACCGCGCTATCCCATTGTCGATACCGCAAAATATGAGGCGCAACGACCGGGTACATTGAAAATGTACCAAATTATGCAGTCGCCCCTGGGTGAAGAGATAGTCCTGGACCACAACCTGTTCCTTGAGTGTGTGGTGATTGAGCATATTTATCGTCGTATGAACCAGGAGGCCTTCCAGTACTGGCGTGAGCCGCTCATGGACCCGATCTGTCGCAAGGCCAACCTGCAAATGCCCCGGGATGTGCCTATCGATGGAAAGCCTGCGGATGTCTGCGCCTCCTATGACAAGTACAATAACTGGTTCGTGAACCCTGGAAAAACGGTGCCGACACTGTGCTTCTACGCGACGCCGGGTGCTGTAACGATTGAGTCCGATGCCGAATGGCAGCAGGAGAATATTGAGAACCATGAGACGTGCTGGGTCGGCCCCGGCATTCATTTCCTGCAGGAGGAAAACCCCGAATCGTGGGGGCGTAACATGCGGGATTGGTATATACGTATCAGCAAGGAGAAAACATGAGCCAGGAAAATATCGATTTCATCACCAACAATGTCTACGCTAACTTTCAGTCCGGCAACATCGCCGGACTGATGGATGTGCTGGCCGATGACGTGGCCTGGAATCACCACGGTCCGCGAGACCAGGTTCCCTTCTCCGGCACCTATAGCGGCAAGGTGGGTGCCGGTGAACAACTGCAGACTTTTGTGGGGAGCACCGAGATGGAGAAATTCGACCTGCAGGGGCTTTTTGCGGGCGGAGACAAGGTCATCGCCCTGATCCAGGAAGGTTGTAAGGTTGTCCAGACGGGCAAGAGCTACGAGACCCTGGTAGCCCACATATGGACTGTGCAGGATGGCAAGGTCGTCCAGTTTGACGAACTGTATGACAGCTGCGCGGTAGCGGAGGCCTTCAAGGCCTGAGCGGTGCCGAGGGGTGAGGGATGAGCGTAACGGCGATTATCAAACTTACTGCGAAGCCGGGAAAGCGCGCTGCCCTAATGTCGACGATGGCGCCGGCGGTGGAGGCGACTAGTGCCCAGTCGTCCTGCCTCGCGGTTGATCTGCTTGCGTGTATCGAAGATCCGGACGATGTGCTGCTTATAGAGCACTGGACCAGCGTGGTGGCGCACGAGACCTTCATCGACGGCGTCATTGCCGCCGGTGGCCTCGATGAGATACGCCCCCTGTTGGCAGCGGAGTTGCAAACCCGGCATTATCGCTGAGAACTGCAGCTTTAACGAACCTAATGCCAAAATAGATGATGACGTCCAGTCTTAAGATTTTACCTTTCCACTGACTGCCCGCATGTTCGGCGCGCAAGAGCCGCGTGATTCCCTGACCTATGCAGATTACGGTGAGGTGGGAATCGATAGCGGCTGGTGATCGCGCAATGTCCATCCACACGATACACAAGGCAAGCGTTGTCCGCCTGGCAGTGTGCGCTCGAGATCAAGCAATCATGCGTTTCCAGCACAGATAAGTATCCGCTGCGGCGCTACTCTTTCTCGAAACCATACATAAGTGTATGGAAGACATATAACTTTACGGGTGTCAGATTATGGATTGTATCGAAAACAGCTTATTTCCCCTGGTTTTCAAGCAGGACAACGCATCCCCTGTCGAGCTCGATGCAAGCCAGAATGGACGCCGTCTGCAGCTGCGTACCGCTACTCGTGCTCTAGCCGGCATGCAGAAGGAAGCCCTGGTTAACTACGGCCCGACCGGCACCACCTGGCGTGTGGTCTGTGATGAGGGCCCCTGGCTGGATGGAACTGATCTGGCGCCATTTCCGCTGGGTTTTTTCACTGCGGGCCTGGTCGCGTCCTATATGTCCGAGTTTATGACCCACGCCGGGCGCGCCGGAGTCGAAGTACACGAACTGGAAGTCATGGTCGATAATCTGTACGGCATGGAGGGCTCGTTGATGCGCGGTACGATGGTCGGCAGCGCCAGGCCAGTCGAAGTGACTTTTACTGCCAAAACATCCACAGATGCCACGGAAGTCCTGCAGTTGGCACACCTGGCAGTGGCTTCTTCACCTGCAGACGCGCTGCTGCGTAATGCCGTGGACAGCATGTTTACCCTCAAGCACAACGATGTGCCCCTGCCGGTAACCCGGGTTGCCGCATCCTGTGCTCCACCGCATGCCGACCCGACAGCCATGTTTGCCAAGGCCCGCCCGGGGTCCGACCCGGACTTTGCGCCCGATATTCTAAAGCGACTGGATAATGTCGACATGCTGGGCGGCGAGAAGCTGGGCACCGAGCGCAGTTCCGCCGTTGGGCTCAGCGACAGCCAGAAACGACAGGTGCATGTGCGTGGCGTGGGTACCCTGCGCGAGGATGGTATGAAGGAACTGCAGGTGGCCTGTTTTCAGCCCATTGGCAGCGTGTTTCACTTCCTCAGCGATGACTCCGCGGCAGTGGGTGGGCAGGAGAGGGCGCCCTGTGGCCTCGTCTATCTGTCAGCTGGCATCTCCTTTTGTTTTATGACCCAGTTGGGCCGTTATGCTCACGTGGCAAAACACAACATGCAGTCCTACCAGATCGTCCAGGACACCAGCTTCAGCGTGCCGGCACAAGTCAATGACAAGGAAGAGATGCCCACCAGCGCCCCCGTTGATACCCATGTGTATATTGGTAACGAGGAGGACGAAGAAAAAACCCAGACCCTGCTCAATATGGGCGAGCAGACCTGTTACCTGCACGCCGCCTGTCGCACGGGCATCAAGACCCGTATCAAGCTGGGCAGCTGAACGTTCTGGGGCCCCTGGGCATCGGGGTTTCGATGGCATATTCAGCTGGCCTGATCTTTCAGCAGCTGTTACGAAAGTATCCTAACTTATTGATCTTATTGTTGAAGCGCTATATTCATGGCAGTTCTTTTCCACTTGCCCATTACTGTCTCTGCGCTGCCAGTCAATACTTTATGCGGTGGCGGTAAAGACAGGCCACGGCGGGATAACTAAGATCAGGACTCAACATACACAAGTGTATGGTAATTAAAATAACTCTGAGGACATCAGCATGCGTGTTGGAAAATATGTGCCCCTTCTGGCGCTGGCTTACGCAATACCCGGACACACCTTCCAGTTTAATACCGGAGACCCTCACGCGGCCTCCCTGGATGTCACCCTTACCTACGGCGCTCAATGGCGCATCGATGACCCGGACAAGGATCTTACGGCAGACCCGAACCTTGACGATGCTAACCGCAACTTCGAGTCTGGACTGGCCAGTAATGGCCTCCGGGCACTAGCGGATTTCGAGTATCGCTATAAAGCGGAGGGCGGCAACAACTACGGGCTATTCGCCCGCGGCAGTGCCTGGTATGACGACGAAGTCTGGGATGCAAGCAATGACAACGATTCTCCCCTCACGGTAAACAGCTCGAAGTTTTACGGTGGCTCACTGGACCGCCCAAATGAATTCGTATCATCTGTCCAGGACCGTTCTGGTCGGGATGCGGAGCTACTGGACCTGTTCCTGTTTGCGGAGCTGGGCTCCTCTGGGGATCACCCGGCCACTATAAGGTTGGGCAGCCAGGTCATCAACTGGGGCGAGAGTGCGTTTATCCAGAACGGCTTGAGTTCGGTCATCAACTCCGCTGATGTGTCCAAGGCCTCCCTGCCTGGCACCGAGGTGAAGGAAATCCTGCGTCCCCTGGGCGCGGTGTACGGCTCCGTTGCCCTGAGTGAGGGTATCTCCATATCCGCTTACGTGCAGTACGAGTGGGAAGAGATTATTTCTCCCCCCTACGGGACTTTCCTCAGCCCGGTGCCGGATCCCTTGTCCGGTGTCGGTAGTGAGAAATTCCTGTTGCCAGTGGGGGCCGTCGCAGGCCAGTTGCCGTTTCCCCAGGACCCGACCCAATTTAATTCCCCGTTTATCCCGGTGGACCGCACCGGCGATAACAATGCCTCCGACACCGGTCAGTGGGGCGTGTCCCTGAGCTGGTATCTGCCTGAGTTAAATGATACCGAGTTCGGCTTTTATGCGGGCAACTACCATCGCAAGCGCCCGACGATCGGGTTCACCAACAACCTGGGCGAGCAAAACTTTGATTGGACTGCGGATTGTCTGGCCAATGCCGGGCCGGCGGCGGGCAGCTGTGTTCCGCTATCGTTCTTTGCAAGTGCCTTTGACCAGGCCAGCTACGCTTTGGATTATATGGAAGACATAGAGTACTACGGCATTTCCTGGAACTCGATGATCAGCTGGACTGATACCGCATTTTCGGGAGAGGTGATCTTCCATCACGATGTGCCGATCCAGACCACCAGCCTGCTCGATGGCCTGATCCCCACGGTGTTGGCCGGTGCCCCGATTCCGGGCAACCCGAATGTCGGCCAGCCGTTCGAGACGAACCTCTTCAGCCGCCAGGACATGGTGGTGACCCAGATAACGTTCAACCAGAACTTTACTCCCTCATGGTCAGATAGCGCGAGCCTGATCGTGGAATTCGGCCACATCTACATCACGGATCTCGATGACGATGAGGTCTGGTCAGGCAACACGGATGCGGATACCTCTTCCTGGGCCTACCGGGCCAAGTTCGCATCCACCTGGTACGACGGCCTGGGCAAGATGATTCCGGCCCTCTCTGGCACTGACTTGATCTGGACCCTGGATTTCAACCATGATGTGGATGGTGTTTCTCCTGTAGTCGGTACCGGTTATACCGAAGGGGCAAAAGCGCTGTCCACCGGCCTTGAGGCCATCTGGCAGAATACCTGGAGCGTGAAGTTGGGCTACACCAACTTCTTTGGTGACGGTTACGACACATTGGGCCAGGAGCTGAACGACAGCGTTCTTGGCGACCGCGACTTCTTTTCCCTGGCTGCGAAGTACCGCTTCTAGGCCCATCGATTTCAGAGGTGAATGATAATGATAATGTTTAAAAAACCGATAGTATCCTTATTGAGTGTAATAGCGCTGGCCACGGGTGCTCAGCAGGCGCTGGCCAAGGTCAGTGCTGAAGAGGCGGCTCGCCTGGGTCAGGACCTGACCCCGGTGGGCGCCGAGAAAGCCGGTAATGCCGATGGCACCATCCCGGCCTGGACTGGCGGTGGTGTGGGTGAAATCCCGGCAGGCTATGTGCCCGGTGGTCACCACCCGGACCCCTTTGCCGATGAGCAGCCGCTTTACACCATCACAGCACAGAACGCGGCTGAGTACGCGGATCAGCTGTCAGAAGGTCAGCTGGCGCTGTTCACGACCTACCCTGACACCTATAAGATGAAGGTCTACCCCAGCCACCGCACCTACCAGGCACCTGATTGGGTGTATGAGCGCACCCGGGCTTGTGCCGAGCAGGCGGAGCTGGTTTCCGATGGCAATGGAATCAGTGGCGCCCATGCCTGCTATCCCTTCCCGGTTCCCCAGACCGGGCTGGAGGTACTGTGGAATCACTCGCTGCGTTTCAATGGTCTTTACCGGGTGGATGCTATTGACTCGGCGGCACCAGACGCTAAAGGACGGTATGTCCTGGACAAGGTGACCCGCAATACCTACTGGCCCTACTGGGACCTGGAGAAGGAGGGCACCGACCGCCTGTCCATGTTCATTCCCCGGCAATTGGCCCCGGCCCGTGTGGCCGGCGATACTTTCCTGCTGCTGGATTACCAGGATGCCTCCGCCAAGCCACGTCAGGCCTGGCGCTACTTCGGCGGCCAGCGTCGTGTGCGACGGGCTCCGATATTCGTCTTCGATACACCCGTGCCCCCTTCCCAGGGCCTGCGCACCCTGGATACCTATGACATGTTTTTCGGTTCGCCAGAGAAGTACGACTGGAAGCTGATCGGCAAGAAAGAAATGCTGGTGGGCTACAACGCCTATGGCCTGGGTGCCGGCGGTATCAAGAATGATGATGTGATCCAGCCGGGTCATATCAACCCGGAATTGCCGCGCTATGAGTTGCACCGGATGTGGGTTGTCGAAGCCACCCTGAAGGATGGCGAGCGGCATATCTACTCCAGGCGGATGCTGTACCTGGACGAGGACAGCTGGAACGTACTGGTTCACGATATGTACGACAACAAGGGCCAGCTGTGGCGTACCGCACACCGCCACCTGAAGTTGTACTGGGAGGCGCAGGTGATGGCGGAGGCAAATGAAGTCCACCACGACCTGATCTCGCGTCGCTACAACGTGGTGACTATGATGGGAGAGAACCCCGGTCCATTTGACTACTCCCAGCCGCCCCCGGGGGATTCATTCTTCACTCCAGCCAACATCCGTAAGATGGGTGTGCGCTAAAGCGCCAGGACTGGATACTATGCGCCTGATATCAACATTGTGCGTCGCCCTGCTATTGCTGCCGATGGTAGCAGTAGCACAGAGACCGCAAAGTCTGCCGGATCTATTGGATGTACCCGCGCTGGCCAGCGCTGGCTCGTTAAAGGAAATCATGCTTGATGTCACGCGCACCGGGGATCGCCTGGTGGCCGTGGGCGCTTACGGTACTATCCTGTACTCCGATGATAAAGGCGCCAGTTGGCGCCAGGCCAGTGTGCCGGTGCAGGTGAGTTTGACTGCTGTCACTTTTCCCACCCCTGAAAAGGGTTGGGCGGTGGGCCACGACGCGGTGATCCTGCACAGCAACGACGCAGGTGAAAGCTGGCACAAACAGCTCGACGGCAGACAAACCGGGTCTATTTCTCTGGCTGCCGCACAGGAGGTGATGGCGCGGCTGGAAGCCGAGGCTGACCCTGACATGATGGCTATGGATATGGCGGACATGGCCCTGGCGGAGGCGGAGCGAGAGCAGGAAATAGGCCCCAACCGGCCGTTCATGGACGTCTGGTTCGGCGATGAGCAATTCGGCATCGCCATCGGCGCGTTCAACTACTTTTTTGTCACCGAGGATGGTGGCCGTACCTGGCAGGATCGTTCCCTGTCTTTGCCCAACCCCGAAATCCTCCACCTCTACAGCATTCATGCCATCGATACCAATACCCTGCTGATAGTGGGAGAGTTTGGCCTGGTGCTGCGCTCATTGGACCGGGGTGTGTCCTGGGAGCCGCTGGAATCGGAGTATGACGGCACGCTGTTTAGCGTGTCCGGCACAGACGGTCATGCCTGGATTGCCGGGCTGCGCGGTAATGTATTTTATAGCGCCGATGCCGGCGATAGCTGGCAGCATATCCCCCTGGGTACAGAAGCGACGATACTCAAGGCGAGCAGCCTGACCGCCGATGAGGCTGTGTTTGGTGGGCTGGGCGGAACCCTGGTGCGGGTTCGCCAGGGCGGTGCGGATGTCTCTGCGCTGGGCAAGCCGGGTGGATCGCACATTGCCTCCATGCTGATGCTGGCCGATGCATTGGTGATAGCGGGCATGGGTGGCCTGCATCGGCAGACGCCTGATGGCCAGCGGCAGACCATCCGATACCAGGGCGGAAACTAGTCATGGACGAATTGGAACAAGACGCGCCTAGCGAGCACTCCCACCTGGAAGAAGTAGTGGAGAGCTGGGTAGAGAACCTGGTATTCAACCACCGGCGTATGTGGCTGGTGTTGATTACCCTGGCCAGTTTGTTTCTGGGCTACCAGGCCGCGCAGATTCGCCCGGAAGCCGGCTTCCAGAAAATGATTCCGCAGGATCATGAATTCATCGAGAATTTCAACAAGCACAAGCAGTATGTCGCCAGCCCCAATGTGGTGCGGGTTGTTGTCGAGGCGACGGGGGGCACTATCTTTGACCCAGACTACCTGGCCCGGCTGCAGGAGATCAATGACGCCATTTTCTTCCTGCCCGGTGTTGATCGGGCGGCGCTGAAATCACTGTGGACCAAAAATGTGCAGTGGCGGGCGGTGACCGAGGAGGGCTTCAGCGGCGGGGTGGTTATCGGCGACGATTACGATGGCTCGCCTCGCTCCCTGAAGGTTGTGCGCTCCAATGTATTACGCTCTGGCGAGGTGGGCAACCTGGTTGCCAATGACTTCGGCTCCAGCATCATCTACGCCCCCTTGCTGGAGTTTGACCCGGACAACGGCGAGGCGCTGGATTATTCACACCTCAGTCAGCAACTGGAAGATATCCGCAGTAAATACCATGACAGTGAAGTCAATATCCGTGTGGTCGGTTTTGCCAAGGTAGTGGGCAATATGATCGAAGGCATTGGCGTAGTGGGTATATTTTTTGCGATAGCGGTGATCTTCACCCTGATGCTGCTCTATCGCTATTCGCGGTGTTGGCGTTCGACTATTACGGCCGTATCTTGTGCCCTGCTGGCGATCGTATGGCAGCTCGGGATGTTGCGTGTCATGGGCTTCGGACTGGATCCGTTCTCGATTCTGGTGCCGTTCCTGATATTTGCTATCGGTGTCAGTCATGCGGTGCAGAATGTCAATTACATGGCGATGGCCGCCGGTGATGGGCAGCTCAAGCTGGAAGCAGCAAAGACATCGTTTCGCTCAGTTTTTGCCCCGGGCCTGACCGCCTTGATTTCCGATGGTGTCGGCTTCTTCACCATTTATTTTATTCCGGTACAGATTATCCAGGAGCTGGCCATTGCCGCCAGTGTGGGTATCCTTGGATTGATCTTTTCCAAGTTGATCCTGTTGCCCATCCTGATGTCCTATACCGGGATCTGTCAAAAGGGTATCGTCCGCGCACAAGCGCGACAGCATGAATCTGGCCCCGTCGGCGCTTTCCTCGTACGCTTTACCGAACCCAAGTGGGCGCGGGTGGTTATCGTGCTGGGAGTGGTACTGATGGCCTACTCGCTCTATGCGCGACAAGATCTGAAAATCGGTGACCTGGACAAGGGTGCGCCAGAGTTCCGCCCGGATTCGGTCTATAACCTGGACATGGATTACCTGGTCAATCACTACGCCAGTAGCTCCGATGTCCTTATTGTGATGGTGGAATCGGCCGATGATGCCTGCACGGCTTATAGAACCGTGGATTCCATTGATCGCTTCCATCGCGCCATGGAGACTGTTCCCGGAGTGCAGGGCGTGTCGTCCACGGCGTCCGGTTCAAAGTTGACAGCGGCACTGCTCAACGAAGGCAATATCAAATGGAGTACCGTGTACCGTGATGCCAGAGCCCTCAATGGCACGGTTCTGTACTTGCCCGAGGGCGAGTTTTTCAATCACGATCGCTGTAACCTGTCTTTCATTCACATCTCCCTTGATGATCACAAGGCAGAGACCCTTAGTCGGGTAACTGCGGCGGCGCGGCAGTATATCGACGACTATGAAATAGAGGGCATCAGTTACAAGCTGGCTGCCGGTAATGCGGGTATCGAGGCGGCCACCAACGATGTCATCGCCAGCAAGCAGACGTTTATGCTGGTATTGGTTTATGCCGTGGTTACCCTCATGGTATTTCTCACGTTCCGCAATTTGAAGGCCGTGATCTGTATCATGGTGCCCCTGACCATTACCTCCATGTTGTGCGAGGCGGTGATGGCCAATCTTGGTATCGGCGTCAAAGTGGCTACCCTGCCCGTTATCGCCCTGGGGGTGGGGATCGGTGTGGATTATGGGATCTATATCTACAGTCGTCTCGAGCACTACCTGCTTCTGGGCTACGACATTCGCGAGGCCTACGAGCGCACGATCCGCTCGGCGGGCAGGGCGGTGACATTTACTGGCTTGACCCTGGCCGCAGGGGTTATCACCTGGATATTCTCGCCACTGAAATTTCAGGCCGACATGGGGGTTTTGCTGACGTTTATTTTCCTGTGGAATATGATAGGTGCTCTCACCCTGTTACCAGCCCTGGCTGTGTTCATGTTCAAGCCGCCGCTTACAGCAGGGGAGGAGCCAACCGCAGCCAAGGCCGCTCGCTAAAAAGATAGCCGCTTAAGGACAAGGGCGAGATCGTATGGGCAAGACACGCAACGAAAGAGAAAGTAACGGACGCATGAATAGTCTGAGCCAGGAGGACTG
>Ga0316189_10003000_pt1 | contig 16434 bp, 18 predicted proteins | sample LowCovwburrow_MG_FD_204930 | JGI IMG/M metagenome (GOLD analysis project Ga0316189, IMG submission 204930) | Coastal sediment microbial communities from Maine, United States - Lowes Cove worm burrow | ecosystem: Environmental > Aquatic > Marine > Coastal > Sediment | place: USA: Maine... | reverse complement strand
AGCGCGTATGGCGCAGCGACAATTATGGCGATTCGTGGACACCCATCAGTGGTGATCTGACGCGCAATGAAAATCGTGTTCGTCAGCCGATCATGGGAAGAACCTGGAGCTATGATGCACCGCGCGACCTCTACGCGATGTCGCAATACAACACCATTACGTCGTTGTCCGAGTCTCCGCTGGTGGCGGGGCTGGTTTATGCCGGCACTGACGATGGCCTGATTCAGATTACCGAAGATGGCGGCGAGACTTGGACCACGGTCGATGATCTTCCGGGCGTACCGGACCGTTTCTTCGTCAACGACATCAAAGCCGACCTGCACGACCCGGACACGGTTTACGTTGTTGTTGATGATCACAAGGGCGGTGACTTTTCGCCGTACATCCTGAAGAGCGACAACCGTGGGCGCAGCTGGCGCAGCATCTCCAGCAATTTGCCAGAGCGTCACGTGTTGTGGCGCGTCGTGCAGGATCACGTTAAGCCAGGGCTGATGTTCCTTGGCACCGAGTTTGGCGTGTACTTCACGGTGAACGGTGGTGGCGCCTGGACCAAGCTTAAAGGTGGCTCGCCGAACATCTCATTCCGTGACCTGGCGATCCAGAAGCGAGAGAACGACCTGGTTGGTGCAACCTTTGGCCGCAGTTTTTACGTCCTCGATGACTACAGCCCGTTGCGCGATGTCAGTGAGACGATGCTTGAAAGCGGTAATGCGCTGTTCCCGGTTCGAAAAGCGCTCTGGTATGTACCGAAACGCGCGCTCGGCTGTGGTGAGCCGATGTGCCAGTCGAGTCAGGGCGATAGTTATTTCATGGCACCTAACCCGGATTTCGGCGCCACATTCACGTACTACCTCGCGGAAGGGTTCAAGAGCAGCAAGGACATCCGACGTGAAGCGGAAAAGAAGCGTGAGGCTGAGAATCAGAATGTGACCGCAGCCGACTGGGACACAGTTCTTCGCGAGGATCGCGAGGATGCACCGGCGATCGTATTCACGGTGACCAACAGTCGCGGCGGTATCGTGCGACAGATCGAAGCGCCGGCGGAAGCGGGTTTTCATCGCGTAGCGTGGGATCTCAGGTACCCCGCCTTGCAACCGTGGTCGCCCGAAGAGGAAGAAGACTACTTCGGCGGCGGCGGTGTGCTGGTTGTTCCCGGTACTTTTTCCGTGAAGATGCAGGTCCGCAATGACGGCGTGCTCACCGATCTCGGTGAGCCACGGGACTTTGACGTCGTTTCGATTCGACCGGATCCGGTGCTGCCGGGCAGTTCGCAGGAACAACGCGTGATTTTCGAGTCGCAGGTCGACGAGCTGTCACGGGCGGCCAATGGCAGCGTGGCCTCGATCGACGAGGTTGTCGCCGAGCTGGATGCCGTGAAGCAAACGCTGGAACGGTCTCTGACCGATGGTTCCCTGTACGAGCTCGCAAATTCGATTCAGCAGAATCTCAAGATTCAGCGTGATCGCATTGGCGGCAACGAGAAACGCGACATGTACCTGGATCCAGGTGAGATGACGGTTAGCGCGCGTCTGTGGCATGCCGGATTCGTCTTCTCGGCCGGCGCTTACGGTCCAACGCCCGAGCAACGCGAGTCGCTACGCATCGCGAGAGCCCTGTACGACGATGTCGTGGCCAGCCTGGGTACGCTCATCGATGAAGAGTACGCGGGCCTCAAGCAGGCGATGGATACGGCCAGGGTGCCCTGGACACCGGGACGCGGTATTCAGAAATAGGTCAGCGTCACCCGTGCGCTGAGTGATGCAGTTTGGCGTCGTGGGTCTTGAAGTGATCGCTGAACCAGCGGTCGAGGTCGTCGGTTAACTGGGTTTCATCCAGTACGCCGTCGTCCTCGACCTCGTCCATGATGTCACGCAGGTCATCGAGCAGGGTCTCGTGGTCTTGCTTGTGGTCGGCGAGGGCGGGGTAACGTGTCTTGCGCATCATTTTCTCTTCGAGTGCGAAGTGTGCGGCAATTTGGTTGTAGATCTCACCCAGCACATCGATGATCCTGTCGGTGTCAGCACCCGCCTGAAGATCCTGCTGCAGGGTCCTGATCAGCTCGATCAGTTCACGATGCTCGTGATCAACCTCTTCGATGCCGACGCTGAATTCTTCTCTCCACTGCAATACGGTCATCGGAATGCAAAGCCTCCGTTCTCAGCCTTGAACGTAATCGTCATGTATCGCCCGGCGATGAGTGTTACATCTTCTGTATAAGTGTAATCCCAACCGTCCTCGCGTGCTGTATCGCGTAACCGCACAGAAATCGTGTGGGCCCCGGGCGCAAGGTCAAAGCGCTCGTAAATCGATGCCGGCCCGTCTTGCCACAACCCGGACGGCACGGCTTCGTATTCGAACCGGGTATCGCCGTCGACACTCAGCTGCAGTATCAAGGGCAGGCGCTGGCGCTCGCAGGATTGCGTGCGCCGCATGTTCGGTGCGAGTTTGGCAACCTGCTGCGGGGTGAGATCTACGCACGGTACAACGCGATCTGTGGCGTGACTCAGGGATAATTTGACGGTTGCGACATCCTCCGATGCGTAGTGGTAGCGAGGCCAGAACGACAGGTAGCCAACCACGATCGCGAACGCAACGTACGCAACAAGCTGCAACAGGTAGCGCATTGCGTCAATCACGATTACGCCTTCGTTTCGGTTCTTTGGGTGGCAGGCCCTCGAGCCAGGTCCTGAAATCCTGCAGGCTGCGCTCACGACGTCTGCTACTGCCGGAGGGCAGCCAGCTGGTTTCGAGCCGGTCACGGTCGACTCGTTCGCGCAGGTAGGGGTCGCGTATGCCGTCAATACGCTGGTTTGTCCAGTCATCACCCAGGCGGTAGTAGCAGTCGCCCTCGGCGCAGCCGGCGAGCATGACGCCGTCCGCAAAATCACGCGACAAGGCAAAATCGATGAAAGCAGGAGGCAACATGCCGACACATGGCATCGTAATGACCTGTGCGCCATTTTCGGCCAGTTTTTCTGCACCGCAGTGGTCACATGCGTAGACGATGATGCGCGGTCCATCACCTGGTTGCTGCCCCGCCGCGAGCGTCTTCTCACGCAGATCCGCGACGGTGTTGTCGGGTAATTCGATGCCCGGGACGATGGCCGATGTGCGCCGGAAAGGCGTTGCTGTGGGACAGGAGCCGGTGCAGATGCCGCAGCTCACACAGTGGTCCACGTTGACGACTGCCTCGAGCGCGAACGACGCACCATCGCTGCGCGGTTCCATGGAAATGGCGCCGAACGGGCAATCGTCAAAGCAACGCCCACAGCCGTTGCAGTTTTGCAGACTGACCACGGGCATCCAGGCTGTCTTGGCAGGCGGCAGCCATGGCATCAGGGACAAAACGATCGAGCCGACGACCAGCACGAGCCACAGCCACCCACCGGGGATAACATCGAGCAATGGGTACACGGCGAGGTAGTACCAGTCGAGATTGACACTGGTCGGCACCACATCGAGATTCGCAGGGCCCTGGCTGATGGCGGGATAGACGAGTGACAGCACGACAAGCGTGATGGCGGTGCCAATGGCGAGTGGTCGGGGAGGATTCACACGTGCGCGGGCGTGACGTTGTATATGCAGCCACATCAGGAACAGCATGAACAAGGGTGCAAAAATATGCATAAACACCATGAGCGTGAAGAAACGCCCACCGAGCGTGGCACTGTTAAGGAAGTTGTTGGCAATCGGCTCGCCGAAAAACGGTAACGTGTCGAGCCATTCCGAGGTCGCGATGGCGATGTATTGCGCCAGCGAATCCCACACGAGCCAGTAACCTGTAATGCCGCACATGTAGATGAACCACAATAGCGGTACGCCGGTTATCCAGGCAAAAAACCGCTTGCCGCGCAGGCGGTCGAGCGAGAACTCACGCAGGATGTGCAGGAATACGACGATGACGAGCGCGTCCGACGCGTAACGATGCAGGCTGCGCATAATGCCGGCCGCATACCACTGGTCATTAGTGATGTACTCAACCGACAAATAGGCATCGGTGATGCCGGTATCAAAAAACAGGTACAGGTATATGCCGCTCGCTGCGACAATCCAGAAAAAGTACCACCCCAGTGCACCGAGGTTTGAGAACGGGTTATTGCTCTGCCCGAAGCTCCAGTCAAAGACCGCTTCGGCGCGTGCAAAAAGGGTTCTCAGGATGCGTTTCAGAAGCGCCATGGACCAACGATCATACTGCGCGTCGCCACTCGGTAATAAGGAACGTGAGTATAGCGCCAAGGCAAAGCACGCCAACCACAATCATCGTGAATATCGAATAGTCAAAGGCGTAGCGGCCCGTGTTCGGATCATAGACGGTGCAAAACAGCTTGAACGTGTCTACCCAGTGGTCGACCATGCCGGCGTCACGGGGCGTATCAAACACCAGCTCTTTGAGCGGTTCCACAAACTGCTGCGTCGTAAAGTCCTGACCATACACCTGCCGGTACACCTTGCCTTCAGCATCGAGAATGGTCGTCTGCGACAGGTGGTCGAAACCCTTGGGGGCTGCAAAAAACTGGAAGCCGACGGCCTCGCTGATTGCTTCAACAGATGCCTCGTCACCACTCAGGAAGTGCCAGCCCGGGACATCGATGTTCTTGGCCGAGGCGTACATGCGCATGCGATCGGGAGTGTCGACCCGCCAGTCAAAGCCGATTGTGACAATCGAAAAGGCGTCGTCACCGAGCGCCTCGTGGGCGATTTCGGTGTTTCTCTCGATATTGGCGGTGATGACAGGACACACGTGGTGACAACTGGTGTAGATCAGGCTGATGACAAGCGGTTTGCCGCGGAGCGATTGCAGCTCGAATGACTGGCCCTCGATGTTGCGGAACGTGTGGTCGCCTATTGCCTGACCGACGACACCCTGACTGACGGCCAGGGCGGCCTCGCGATCGTACGACCCCTGAGCCGCAAGCGGCGCTGCCACCCCGATCAGGATGACAGCGCCGAGTGTGCTTGCAGTACGCAGTATCGTGCGTGTTGCGGCTAACTTAATGGCCAGACCTCGGACAGGTATTTCCAGTTCACGAAGTAGTATAAGACGAACGCGACAAAGAAGATTCCGACCAGGAATACCGTACCCGGTATTTTTAGTGTCTCGGAACTGCCGTAGTGCGATACCGCGGCGGACTCGGGGGGGACCTCCGGATAGGATGGTTTTTCATCTTCGGCGAGTTTCCTGCCGAAGAACACCGAGCCGACCACGACAACGACAAACATGATGCCGCCCAGTGCCGCCAGGATGGCGAAAATGCCGTTAAGGCCCATCATCATGTAAGCCGCAGCCGGATAGTCAAACGGCAGAATCGCATCTGCAAATGTCATGTCCCAGTGTCGCCGTGACACGCCAAGCGTACCGGCACCCATCATGAATATTGAGATACCTGCGACACCAATGCCGAATACATACGGCTGCCACCTGGCGACTTTCTTCATCATGAGTTCGCGACGGAAGATCAGCGGCACTAGTAAATAGGTGATCGCCATAAAGGCCAGCGTCGTACCTGCCACGACCGTACCGTGGAAATGACCTGGCACATACAGGGTGTTATGCATGATCAGATTGATCTGCTCAGTCCCCATTACTACGCCGGAGATACCGCCAATGAAGCCGAAGAACACGAGCGACATGAACATCCCGGAAAATGCTGGATTATCCCAAGGCGCCTTACGCAGCCACTCGAACATGCCCTTGGTCAGTCCTCGCGATCTCTGCGCGGCTTCAATCGCGCCCGGCACACTTAAGCCGTGAATCATGCTGCCGAGGACAGCCAGGTACATGGCGTAACTGGTGTTGAAGATCTTCCATTCGGAGCTGAGTCCGGGCTCGGCAAGCAGGTGGTGCGCGCTTGCGAGCTGCAGGAACAGTATGTACATCAGGAATGCCATTCGACTGATCTTCTCTGACAACGGCTTGGCGCCAAAGACCATCGCGGCAATGGCGTACCAGACCGCGACGTGGGCCGCCACATTGATCTGCTGCGATGAATGCCCCATCGCCCACCAGATTGTTTTGTAGATCAGCGGATCGATGTGGCTGACGAGCCCAACCGACCACAGTAAGGTCGGTATCAGGATGATCGCGCCGGAGGCGATTGTGAACACGGCGATAATTGCCGCAGTCAACGCGCCAAATGTCACGAGCGGGATAGACCCTTCATAGGTCTTATCCCTTTTTGCTATGACAAGGGTGCCGAAAAATACCCCGCAACCGAAAAGCGCTCCCACCGCAAAGAGAATTATCCCCAGGTAGAAGTGCGGTTCGGCCATCATTGGCACGTAAGACGTGAACATGACGCTCGAGCCGCCCTGCAGAACAGCAACATTGGTTGTCAGGGCACCAACCAGCATCAGGCCGAAGCCGGTCCAGGCCCATTTTGGCCCGGCCAGGCGCGAGTTCAGCACCACGGCCGAGGCGAAATACAAGACCGCCATCTCGAAAAAGATGATCCATACGAGCAATACGTCGAGCCCGTGCGCGGTCAGTGCCAGGTAAAACCAGTCTGCGGGCAGGAAATGCACGGCCGGCCAGCGGGTCAGTGCGACCAGCAGCCCAAACAGTCCACCTATCGCAAGAAAAACGATCGCGACGACGGCGTTGGCTTTGATGAGCTTTTCTGCTGCCCGATCGACTCTCAGACCGGTGGTCGGGCAGGTGCGGTAATCGAATAATTTACCCATGATTGACTCCCCCTACTCGACGACGTAGATCTTGCCTACCATGTTGTGGTGGCCGATCCCGCAGAATTCGTTACAGAGCACCCCATACTCACCAGCCACGTCGGGCTTGATTGTTACGACCATGTCGTAGCCGGGCTGGACGCTGAGATTGATATTGACCGGCTGCAGTGAGAAACCGTGCTGCCAGTCCATTGAAGACAAGTGCAAGCGATAGCTCTGGTCTTTTTCGAGTTCCAGAATCGGCCACCATTGCCACAAGCGGGCAATCAGGTAAACGTCGCTGCCAGGTGGTGGGCGGACGACGGGGAAACCACTTTCCTCCCTGACCTGGTACTCATCAATCATGGCCTGGGCTTTTCGTGCAAAAGCCTGCGGCTTGATTTGGTAGGCCTCATTGGAGAGGTTCTGTTTTCCAGCGCCGTGCCAGTAGATCATCATGAAAAACATGACGAGACCCCAGCTAAAGGCAACGATAATCCAGATCAGCTCAATCTTTGCTATGGGTTGTCGCCACCAGATGCGCTCACTCGGTGGTGTTAGTGCCATCTTGGTTCTCCCCTAGTCCGCTATCGGAATCTGAGTGATCTCGATTATTCCCCAAATGATGTAGAAGACCGCTGGAACGGCAATTCCAAGGACCAGTAGCACGAACGGGTTGTCCAGCAGGCGCTGCATCATTGGAATGTCTTCGGGTGCGGGTGCTTCTTCGGACGCGGACGCGTCTACGTTGTTGTTCTCGTTCATTTTGACCCCCTCCACACAGACATGTGGATTTCCGCATAATAGAGGAGCTAAAAATGCTTGTGTATCAGGGATTTCCCGTATACATGCGGATGATGCTGAAAGAGGTCAGCGCAAGCGTTAAAAGGATGGCGAAAAACAGCAGCGAACGGTGTTCGAAACGCTTGCCGGCGGCGATCTCAATGCGATCGACAATCCAGCTGGAGCCCAGGTACAAAATGGCAGCGGCAAGCGTGAAATAGACGAATTGCATGAATGCGACGGTGATCCGTCAGGCGCGCATCTCTCTCACGCCGGACTCGTCCGCAATCAGCAGAATGTCAGCACAACGGTGCGCGAAGATGCCAACCGTCAGAATACCCGGAATCTGGTTAAGTCGAGTTTCCATTTCTAATGGGTTGCTGATGTTGAGTTCATGGACATCAAGGATGTGATTGCCATTGTCCGTAATGAAACCTTCGCGCCAGATCGGCTGTGCGCGCAACTTCACGAGCTGTCGCGACACGTAGGCCTGTGCCATTGGCAGTACTTCGATCGGCAGAGGGAACGTGCCGAGCATGCCGACGAGTTTGCTTTCATCGACGATGCAGACGAAGCGTCGTGCAGCCCCCGCAAGGACCTTTTCTCGGGTCAATGCGCCACCACCGCCCTTGATAAGGTGCAGTCGCTTGTTGGCCTCATCTGCGCCATCAATGTAGATATCGACAGGGCCGACCTCGTTGAGGGTCGAAACAGCGAAGCCGTGTTCCTCGAGCAAAGTGCTCGATGCCTTGGAGCTCGAAACGACCTTGTCGATTCGATCCCTGACCGTCGGTAACAGCTTGATCAGCTCGTTGACGGTCGATCCGGTACCGATGCCCACCACGGTGCCTGGCTCGATAAATTCGAGAGACGCTTTGGCGGCATTTCGTTTCTTGTCGGAGGGGTCCATGGTCGGCACCTAGTTTATAACGAATTTAGACCGAAAATGCAGATGCAGCCCACACAAAAGTGCCCGCATAAGCGGGCACTCTGTGTTGGCTTGGAAGAAAACCAATCTTCCTCGCAGACTAATAGCTAGCGTTTTTTCCGGCGGGAAGCTTTTTTCTTCGTCGCTTTCCGTCGGGTCGCTTTCTTCTTAGCCTTCTTCTTAGTGGCTTTCTTCTTTGTCTTGCGCTTGGCGACTTTCTTCTTCGCCTTTTTCTTCGTCTTGCGTTTGGCTACTTTTTTCTTAGCCTTTTTCTTTGTCTTGCGCTTGGCGACTTTTTTCTTCGCCTTTTTCTTAGCCTTTTTCTTCGTCTTGCGCTTGGCTACTTTTTTCTTAGCCTTTTTCTTTGTCTTGCGCTTGGCGACTTTTTTCTTCGCCTTTTTCTTCGCTGCCTTCTTCTTGGTCTTACGCTTGGCTACTTTCTTTTTAGCCTTTTTCTTTGTGGCTTTCTTCTTGGTAGCTTTCTTCTTCGTTGCTTTCTTCTTCGTTGCGCGTTTCTTCGCAACGCGACGCTTCGGCGCCGCTTTCTTCTTCGTTACTTTCCGCTTCTTCGCAACTTTGCGCTTAGAAGCTTTTTTCCTAGACTTCTTCTTAGTAGCCATTAGTTTTCTCCGTGTCGGGTACCCGGCGTTGAGTATATACAACAAGATCAAAAAATCCAGCGACTTAGGCGACACTTTTTGGCTTTTGAAAATCGCCGAAAAGCGACAAAAACTAAAACCAGATTCTCAAATCATCACACCAGGTTTTAATGCGAATACGAAAACAAAATCAAAGGCGACCAAACGAGTGTTTAATCGGCGTCCGTCACAGTTTTGTAAAGCGGAACATCCCAGGCGTCCGCAACATGCTTTTCGACCTCCTGACACTCGAATGCAATGCCTATCAGCTTTGGCCTTAGCCATTTACAGCGATTTCTCAGAAAATGGAAGCAGCGGTCAAAGTAGCCGCCGCCCATGCCGATTCGGTTGTTTGCTGCATCAAATGCAGCCATCGGTGTAATGACGATATCGAGTTGTTTTGCGTTAACGAATGCCCCGGAATTCGGTTCCCAAAGACCGTAGTGATTCCGTGTCACGACGGTATCAGGTGTAATTTCACAAAAATTCATTGCGCCGTGTGTGTCGGTTACGGGGACGAAAACGCGCTTATTTGCGCACCATGCGCGCTGAATGATGTTTGTCGGATCAACTTCATCGCTTGTCGGCAGGTAACAGCCGACGATTTTGCTTGCCATGAACTCGTGCGAACGAGTAACGCGTGCGCAGATTTTTATCGATGCGATCTCACGTTGCTCGTCACTTAATGATCGACGCGCACGCAATGCGGACGCACGCAGTTTTGTTTTTGAGGTTGAAGTCAAAAGCGCCTCCCGCCTGTGCCGTTACAGACCGTCGCCCTCGAACCGGAGCAACAGGTGGGGTCAGCCGTTGTAGCAACAGGCTTACCGCCGAAGCGGTTCTGCTCACATGCTACCAACAGTGCACGACCCCGAGGTAAATATTTAGGGTCGAGAGGTTTCCAGGTCGTTATCGAACACTGCAGGAGGCGCCATATCGAATGTCCTGTTCCTACGCGTCAGAGATCAAGTTGCTGGGATGTACCCAGTACATTATCGACGCGATCGGAAATACTTTTCAGTCGCCCGCTCAGATCACCTTCAATGAGCCGATCGCGCGCTTGTGCGTGTAGAAGATCATTGGCCATGTTAAGGGCGGCCATTACGGCAATGCGGTCGAGTCCTACGACTCTGCCGCTGTCACGAATTTCGAGCATCTTGGAATTGAGAATCTCGGCGGAGTCGAGCAGATCGGTTCGTTCTTCGGACGCGCACGCTACCTGGTATTCCTTGTCGAGAATTCTCACGCTTACTTGGGCATTGCTGGTTGTCATGTCAGGATCCCTGCTCCATCGCTTTGAGCCTGCCGATCATTGCTTCGACACGGGCTCGTACCTGTTCGTTTTTTTGTAGAAGATTTGCACGCTCTGACGTTAGTACGTCCTGCCGCTGCTTGAGGGACTTGTTCTCGTCCTGCAGCTGATCGCACACTTTGACAAGCGCATCGACGCGCTTCTCGAGTCGTTTGAGTTCGTGCTCAAAAGTTGTATTTATGTTGTCGGCCATATGAGCAATATAGACACGCGCTCAAACAGAATCAATCGCCGTGGCCACACACGTCGTTACGTGGGATCATTATTGCCATGGAATCCCCAATTGAACACGATCTGCTGGACTCGGCACTCAGGCGTTGTGGCGCCAGCTGGGACGCTGCCCAGTCACACGGGCTGCTCACAGGACGACTTGCCATGGCTGGCGCCGACAGCGGCTTCGACTGGCTCTCGCAAGTCCTTGAAGGTACGGACGCAAATGACGCATTGCGGGGCGAATGTGAGGCCATGCTTGGGTCCCTTTTCGAGACCACTTTTCGGCAACTCGCCGAACGGCAGTCCGAGTTTGAACCGCTGCTGCCTGACGATGATGATACGGCGGCGGCAAGGGCTACCGGGTTGGCTCACTGGTGCGAGGGATTTTTGCATGGCCTGGTGTCGGCGGACCACGGCGATGCGCTCAAAGAGCGCCTTTCGAACGAGCCGCTGGCGGACATCATCAAGGACATGCTGCAGATAACCCGGGCTGTCGCCGCAGACGAGAGTGACGACGACACCGATGAGGAGGCCTATGTGGAGCTCGTCGAATATCTTCGAGTCGCGGCCCAGTTAACGTACGAAGAGCTCGTAGAGTTTCGCAACCCATCGGCCGCTGATGATGAGGCCGCGCCAGGGCCAGGGGTGTTGCATTGATCAGCAAGGAGTTTGAGCGGCGACGCAGGAACCTGATGCACATGGTCGGCGAGGGCGGCATCGCTATCCTGCCGGCGGCGCCAATCCGGACGCGTAGCCGCGACGTCGAGTATCCGTTTCGGCAAGACAGCGACTTCTACTATCTGACGGGCTTTGCCGAACCCGATGCCGTGGCCGTCATCGTGCCCGGGCGTGACAGTGGCGAGTTCATGATGTTTTGCCGCCAGCGTGATGTGGAAAAGGAGCGCTGGGATGGCCAGCGTATGGGCACGGACGGTGTTGTCGAGTATTTCCAGGCTGACGACGCGTTTCCGATCGAAGACATCGATGACATTCTGCCGGGTATTATGGAGTCCTGCGAGCGCGTCTATTACACGATGGGCCTGTACAAGGATTTCGATGTGCGCATCGCCGACTGGGTGAACTCATTGCGCTCGGGTGGCAATCGTGGTCTGCATACGCCGCAGGAGTTTGTCGCCCTCGACCACCTGCTGCATGACATGCGCCTATATAAGAGTCGCTCCGAAATATCGGCCATGCGCAAGTCGGCACGGGTCGCAGTCGGTGCGCATGAGCGGGCCATGCGTATCACCCGACCCGGTCTCTACGAATACGAGATTGAGGCCGAGTTCATTCATGAATTCCGGCGCCATGATGCGCGCAATTCGTACAACCCGATCGTGGCGGCCGGCGCGAATGCCTGCACGCTGCATTATGTCGACAATACGGCCGTGCTCGAGGACGGCCAATTGCTACTGATCGACGCTGGCTGCGAACTTGACTACTACGCTTCGGACATCACGCGAACGTTTCCGGTCAATGGCAGGTTCAGTCCGGAGCAACGCGCTGTCTACGAGATCGTTCTCGAGGCACAGCTCGCGGCGATCGACAAGACACGCAAGGACAATCATTGGGACGAGCCGCATGATGCGGCAGTACAGGTTATTACCAAAGGCCTTAAGAAAATCGGCTTGCTCGACGGGTCCATACCGAAGCTCATAAAGGACGGTGCGTATCGAGAGTTCTATATGCATCGGACCGGGCACTGGATCGGCATGGACGTCCACGATGTGGGTGACTACAAGGTCGGTGACGAATGGCGTTTGCTCGAGTCTGGCATGGTGACGACGGTGGAACCGGGGCTCTATATCCCGAACAGTCGCAAGGTGCCGAAGAAGTGGCGCAATATTGGTGTTCGCATCGAGGACGATGTTGCAGTGACCAGCAACGGACCCGACGTACTGACGAAGGGTCTTGCCAAGGAACCCGATGCTATCGAAGCCCTGATGCAGCACTGACGTGAACACAAAGCGCGACAATCACTACGACATCGTCATCGCCGGCGGCGGCATGATTGGTTCGAGCCTTGCGCTTGCCCTGGCGCCGCTCGGCTTGCGCATCGCTATCGTCGAGGTGGTGCCACGGGCGGCGCCATCACAACCAAGTTTTGACGAGCGCTCGACCGCCTTATCGCGCAGCACGCAACGCATGTTTGAGGCAATGGGTTTGTGGGACGAGGTTCTCGCCGCAGCCACGCCGATTACACATATTCACGTCTCGGACCGGGGGCGATTCGGATTCGCACACATCGATGCACAAGAGCAGGGTGTCGAAGCGCTGGGTTACGTGGTTATTAATCGTGTCCTGGGCGGCGTGTTGCAGAAATCGCTGGACGATGTCGCGAATCTCGACATCGTGTGTCCGGCGCGCATTGTCGCGGCAAAGCTGGGGCCTGCGCAGGCCGTCGTCACAATCGACCAGGATGGTGCACAACGTGACCTGTCCTGCGCTTTACTCGTTGCAGCCGACGGCTCGAATTCCGCCGTGCGCTCCATGATCGGAATCACCGCCAACCAGGTGTCCTACGAGCAGCGCGCCGTCATCGGTAATCTGTTGTCGGAATTACCGCTACAAAATCGTGCCTACGAACGGTTCACCGAACACGGGCCGTTGGCGATACTACCGGTCGCGGACGGGCGCGCCGGATTCGTCTGGACCGTGCAGGAGCGCGATGCAGATCGCGTACTCAGTCTCAGCGACGAGGAGTTCCTGGCCGAATTACAGCAGACATTCGGCAATCGCCTGGGTACGTTTTCGCGCGTGGGCAAACGCGCGTCCTACCCGTTGTCTCTGAGCAAGGCGCTGCGGCTGACAGCACAGCGTGCCGTGCTGGTCGGCAACAGTGCGCACGGGCTGCACCCCGCCGCCGCGCAGGGGTTCAATCTCGGGCTGCGTGATGTTGCAGCGTTATGTGATTGCATTGCCGATTTCAAGTTTGCTACGGCCGACTCTTTTGACGCAGGGGATGCGGAAATTCTTGCGCGCTATTCGTCTTGGCGACGCGCGGACCAGAAGAAGCTCGTGTATTTCACGGACGGACTTGTGCGCCTGTTTGGGCAATCTGCAGGTCCGGTCAAATCGCTGCGTGACCTTGGCATGCTCGGCTTCGACCTGATTCCCGGCGTCCGCAGAACGTTTGCCAGGCATACGATGGGGCTTGCCGGTCGTCTGCCGCGATTGTCCCGCGGAGTACCGCTGACATGAACAGAAAGTACGACGTGCTCATCGTGGGTGCCGGCGTTACGGGCCTGACGGTTGCCGCGCTGCTTGCGCAGTGCAAGTACAGCAGTCAGCTACGGCTGACCGTCGTCGATGCGGCACCGAGGCCCGTTCACGATCCCGACGGTGAAGTGGCGCTGCGCGTATCGGCAATCGCGACCGGTTCGGCAAGACTCCTTGAGTCCGTCGGCGCCTGGCAACATGTCAGTGAGACGCGAGCGAGCGCCTACGAGGCCATGCGGGTATGGGATGAGTCGATTGAGCCCGATAGTGGCGCTGCCCTGAGCTTTGATGCCGCTGAATTCGGCGTGCCGCAACTGGGATTCATTGTCGAGAACGTGCTCATCCAGCACGCGCTGCTCGCCGTGCTCGATAAGCTTGACGTCACCCTCACTTTCAATACCCGGGTCGACTCACTCAAAGCCGATCTCGTTATTGGTGCTGATGGATCGCGCTCGTTCGTGCGAGAGACGGTCGGCATCGAAACACAGGATTTTCCGTACGGACAAACGGCATTTGTTACGCACCTGAAGCCAGAGAAACCACACTGCCGTACGGCATTGCAGCGTTTCACCCAGGACGGTCCACTCGGTATGTTGCCGCTAGCCGATGGGCGCATCTCGGTCGTCTGGTCCATTCACGACGCGCTTGCTGAGCGCGTGCAGGCGGCCAGTGACGAAGAACTCGGCGAGATTTTGAGCGCAGCATCGGACTACGCACTGGGCAATCTCCAGGTCGCAGGGCCGCGCGGTGGTTTCCCGTTATGTGCGCGCCACGCCACCCAATATGTCATGCCAGGCGTGGCTCTCATAGGCGATGCCGCACACGCTGTGCACCCCCTCGCCGGGCAGGGCGCTAACCTCGGCTTGCAGGATGCGGCAAAGCTTGCGGACGTGATCAACACTGCGCTCGGCGATGCTGAGCACCCGGGCGACAGGCCAGTGTTGCGTCGTTATGAGCGTGCGCGCAAGGGCGAAAACGCGACAATGTTGCATTTCATGACTGGCCTAAACAAACTGTTTGCGACAGACTCGGCACTTGTCCGCGAACTGCGCATCAACGGCATGCGCCTTTTTAACTACAGCGGACCTATAAGAGACCACGCGGTGAAGGTGGCACTGGGGATCTGATGAAGCAGCAGTACGTATATGGCCTGGCTGCGTTGCTCGCAATCGTCGGCTTGTCCGTGTTTGTGTACAAGTGGCAGGTACTCGATTTCCCGCTGACCAGAAACCAGGAAACGCCCGTCTATACGATCGAGTCGTCGATCAGGTTTGACAGCGGCCCGGGCTCAATCAAGGTCAATTTGCTGATTCCGACACTGACGCCCGGCTTCCGCATGCTCAACGAAAATTCCGTGTCGCGCGGTTATGGGTTCAGTCTTAATTACGGTAGCGGTGGCCGTGAGGCGCAATGGACGATTCGTCGTGCCGACGGGTCACAGACCATTTACTACAGGATATCGGTCTACGAAGATGAGGGTATCAACCAGTCCGACACCACGCCGCCGTTTCCGCCACCGCCGGTAATTAACGAGCCGTTCAAGACCGCCGTCGATGTCATTGTGGCCGACGTCAAGGAACAGTCGGCCGATACGGCGTCGTTTACGGCTGAACTCATACGACGCATGACTGATGCCTCGCCGGACCCGAACGTTGAGCTGTTGCTGTCGAACGCGACGACCCGTGCCGAATTGGTTGACAGCATTACGACGATCCTTGCATCGGCGCGTATTCCTGCGCGCATGGTACATGGCATCGAGTTACAGGGACGACAACAACGCAATGTCGAGCCTGTGACCTGGCTTGAGGTTCATGATGGTGATCGGTGGCGCTACTTCAACCCGATGACCGGCGAGGAGAATCTCCCTGAGCGGTTCCTGGTCTGGTGGCGTGGCAACGAGCCGCTGATCAGTGTCGAAGGCGGAAGTAACGTACAGGTTGAATTCGCCGTGCAGGAGAATCACCTCGATGCGGTTGCGATCGCCGAAACACAGGTTGCGCAGCAGGGTGCGCACGCGATCGATTTTTCCCTGTACAGTCTGCCCATCCAAACGCAGGCGGTTTACAGCGTATTGCTGATGATTCCGATCGGCGCCCTGATCATGGTTATCCTGCGCAACATCGTCGGCATCGACGCTTTCGGCACATTCATGCCGGTGCTCATTGCTCTGGCATTTCGCGAGACGAAGCTCGTCTGGGGCGTGATTCTGTTTTCCGTTCTCGTCGCACTTGGATTGAGCATCCGATTCCTGCTCGAAAAATTGCGGCTATTACTCGTGCCGCGGCTGAGTGCGGTCCTGATCGTTGTCGTTATCCTGATGTTGCTGATCAGCCTGGTGTCGCATCGACTCGGCATGGAGACAGGTCTGTCTGTTGCACTGTTCCCGATGGTCATTATCGCGATGACAATCGAGCGTATGTCAGTTGTCTGGGAAGAGCGCGGCCCGGTCGATGCGATGCGTGCCGGAGCCGGAAGCCTGCTCGTCGCCATAACGGCGTACGTGTTCATGGGTCTGCCATGGCTCGAGCACCTGATTTTTACATTCCCGGAATTACTGCTCGTCATACTGTCACTGGTCTTGCTCGCAGGGCGTTACACAGGATATCGCCTGCTTGAGCTGAGCCGTTTTAAAGCTCTGACAGGACAATGATGTTTGCCCGGGCGCAACGACTTCGGGAAGC
>Ga0316189_10002998_pt1 | contig 16436 bp, 15 predicted proteins | sample LowCovwburrow_MG_FD_204930 | JGI IMG/M metagenome (GOLD analysis project Ga0316189, IMG submission 204930) | Coastal sediment microbial communities from Maine, United States - Lowes Cove worm burrow | ecosystem: Environmental > Aquatic > Marine > Coastal > Sediment | place: USA: Maine... | reverse complement strand
TCTCCAATAAGGTCGAAGTGATCACTCATCCTACAAACCAAGGCAAAGGCAAAGCCATCAGAAATTCCTTCAAGAAGGCACTTGAATTAGGCTATACTCATGCCATTACGATAGACAGTGATGGACAACATTTCGCTTCGAACCTTCCTGATTTTATTAATGAAGTAATAAAACATCCGAGAGCTCTAGTGATAGGTGCGAGGAATATGGCTCAAGAAGGCATCCCTGGTAAAAGTAGTTTTGGAAACAAATTTTCCAACTTCTGGTACTGGGTAGAAACAGGGATCAAACTAGAAGACACACAATCTGGCTATCGACTCTATCCAATCGAAGCATTGGAAAATATCACGTTCATCACCAATCGTTTTGAGTTTGAAATCGAAGTTATTGTAAAAGCAGCTTGGAACAAATTGCCTGTTAAAAATATCCCTGTAAAAATTTATTATGACCAAAGTGATGATAGAGTAACTCACTTTAGGCCTTTTACGGACTTTTCTCGAATTAGCCTTTTGAATACATACTTAGTGACGCTAGCATTTTTGTATTACATCCCATTGAGGTTTTTCAAAAGTTTAACTAAAGAGAACATTCAAACATTTATTCGTACTCATCTACTCAATAAAGAAGAGTCAGCTTTGCGAAAGGCCAACTCAATAGGGTTTGGTGTATTTATGGGAATATTCCCCATATGGGGTTATCAAATGCTTTTGGGGTTATCATTAGCACACATTTTCAAACTGAATAAATCATTATTTCTGGTCGCTGCTAACATTAGCATTCCTCCGCTTATGCCATTCATTATCTACGCTAGTTACCTACTTGGTGGGCTTTTTATAAGCAATCCAAAAAACGATATTTTCTTCAGCAATGGTTTTAGCTTAGAATTAATACAAGACAATATTTTCCAATATCTATTGGGTGCTATTACTCTTTCAGTGATTGGAGGTCTCTTTTCAGGACTAATTTCATATTTGGTGGTGACCGTTTCTAGAAGATTTAACAGGAAAAATTTCGAGAATTAACACAACCTACCTATCAAGGTCTTCTCGGTTCAATTCTATTAATTTTTTTAGCTCGAGCCTCTGATGATCAATTCAGATTCGATCGTAGTTACTCGACCCATCAGATCAGTATTGCCATCGATCAATCGAATAAGACTCTGGAATGCGGCTTGGCCTATTCCTTCAGGATCGTGATCTATAGTAGTCAAGTTAGGCTCTACGATCTGCGAGATGGGGTTGTTGCCGAATCCTACAACCTTTACCTCGTCTGGGATGCTTATATTTTTACTTTGTAAATACTTTATAGCCGCTATGGCCATCTCATCATTTGCTGATATTATTCCATCAAATGTCACACCTGACTCCAATAGAGCAGCCAATTTGATTCCGACTTGATCAACATCAAAGTCACATTGTAGAATCGTGTTTTCAGATTGATATCCACCATATTCATTTAAGGCATCAATATATCCACTAGCCCGTCTCTGGCTATTAATAAGGTGGACATTCCCTCCAAGATGAATGATCTTCTTGCAACCTTTATCAATCAGCAGCTTAGTCGCATTATATGCCCCTTCATAATCTTGTGCTTCTATAGTACATAGATTACCCTTGTTGGCAACCCTGTCAAATACCACTACAGGTAGCTCTTCTGATATTTTAGTCAACTTATCAACACTTTTTTTAGTACCTGAAATTGATATTAAAATGCCGTCTACCCATCCCGAAGCCAACCGGTCTAAGTAATTGATTTCATTCTTTTCACTCTCTCCAGATTGACAAATGATTAATTGGTAACCTTTTTCAAAAGCGATTTTCTGAATGCTGCTCAAGACCGAAGAAAAGAAGAAATTGCGCATTTCAGGGATAATAACGCCTATGCAATGTGTGCTTTTCGTTCTTAGACTATGTGCTAAGAAATTGGGTTGATAACCTAGTTTGTCGGCAAGTTCCTTAACTCTTTTCCTAGTTTCGCTACTGATATCTTTATTGTCATGCAAAGCCCGTGACACTGTTGATGGTGCCAGTTTGAGCTCATTTGCCAGGTCTTTGATTGTAATGCTCATTCTTCTAGTAAAGTTATCCCAATCATAACAAATGCGAGATTAAATAGTTATAGCATATCTGATTAGCTTAACACTGATCAAAAATGATCAGCTTATGTTAAACCCGAAATATGCAATAGAAAATCTATTCCGACCCAAAACAACTGTGAATCAGCCACTTTGCTTGATTTATGTCCTTAACCATAGGGGTGCTATGCTTTTCGTCCATAAATCGCTGATTCTTTGTTCTTTTGTGTCTCATTACGAATCCTATTGAATAATCCGGGTTAAACTTATCTTTACATTTCAGATCAATTATAGCGCTCATCTAAAGCAAAACTTTCTGGATGCCTCCCAGTTTTATCACGGTAAAAATTCATAATGATTTTCATATCTTCTTCAATATTATCAGAAGGCATAAAACACATCCCTACGCCAGTAGTTCGAGTCTTATAATCCATAAAAGCCAAGCATATTGGCACTTTTGCCTCTAAGGCTGTGTAGTAAAATCCCGACTTCCATCTAGTGGTTAGAGTACGAGTGCCTTCTGCAGTCACTAGTACAGTGAGCGGTGTGTCATTCTCATTGAAAAGATCAACCATAACCTGAGTCATACTCAACCGCTCTGAAGAACCATCTTTAGGAGATCGGTCTATCCATAGTGCGCCTAAGCTCCTTATCCAAGAACCTAGCAAAAACACATTCATTTCCTTCTTGATTGTAAATCTTGGATTGAGGCCAAGTTTCTTCAATGCCACCATCGCATAGACAAAGTCCCAATTACTAGTATGTGGGGCAGCAATCATGATACACTTCTTGGCTTCAGGCGGACACGGAGCATATACTTTCCATCTTCTCAGTTTGAAAATCAAGGAAAGTACTGAAAGAATCATATGATGATGATTTGGTTCTTTTATCAATAAAAAAGCGACACTATTACTAGCATCGCTTATGATTGATTATCCAATTTTTAAATATCTACCTTAGCATACTTCGCATGCTTCTCAATAAACTCTCTTCGTGGAGCTACTTCATCTCCCATCAACATCGAGAATAGATGATCTGTTTCAGCAGCCGACTCTATAGTCACCTGCTTCAATGTCCTCATAGTAGGATCCATAGTAGTAGTCCAGAGTTGCTCTGGATTCATCTCTCCTAGACCCTTATATCGCTGGACACCTACAGATTCGATTTTGCCATCTTTGGCCATTTCTTTGGTCATTGCTTCACGCTGATCCTCATCCCAGCAGTATCTCTCTTCTTTACCTTTTTTCAATAAGTATAAAGGTGGCTGTGCGATGTACAAATACCCTTCTTCGATCAGAGACTTCATATATCTAAAAAAGAATGTTAGGATCAACGTCCGAATATGACTACCATCAACATCTGCATCAGTCATGATGATGACCTTGTGATAGCGCAATTTCTCCATATTCAACGCCTTTTCATCCTCTGGTGTACCGAAGCTAACACCAAGAGCTGTGATCATGTTCTTGATCTCGTCATTCTCGTAGATACGATATTCTTGCGCCTTTTCAACATTAAGTATTTTACCCCTTAGTGGTAAAATGGCTTGAAAGTTCCGATCTCTTCCTTGCTTGGCAGATCCACCAGCCGAGTCTCCCTCCACTAAGTATATTTCACATGCCGCTGGGTCACTATTCGAACAATCAGCGAGTTTACCTGGAAGTCCCGTTCCAGAGAGTACATTCTTCCGCTGCACCATCTCACGAGCCTTTCGAGCTGCATGTCTTGCTTGTGCCGCTAGTATTACTTTCTGTACGATCATTCTGGCTTCCTTAGGGTTCTCCTCAAGGAACATGTCCAGCATTCCACTCACGCAAGTATCAACTGCACCCATCACATCAGAATTACCAAGTTTGGTTTTCGTCTGACCTTCGAATTGTGGCTCAGCTACTTTTACAGAGATGACTGCGGTGAGCCCTTCTCTAAAATCATCTCCGCTAATCTCCACTTTTGCTTTTTCTAGTAAACCAGATTTATCAGCATAGGACTTCAAGGTACGGGTCAATGCTCTCCTGAAACCAGAGACATGCGTACCGCCCTCGATTGTGTTAATATTATTCACATAAGACACTACATTCTCAGAGTAAGTGGTGTTGTAGCTCATTGCTACTTGGACTGGAATTTCTCCCTTCTCACCATCCATGAAAATGGCTTCTGGAATTAAGTTCTCTCTGGTAGAATCTAAATATTCAACAAATTCCTTAAGTCCACCTTCAGATAAAAATTCTTCTCCTATTGGATTACCCTCCTCATCCTTCTCTCTCATGTCCTTCAAGTGGATATGAATTCCTGAGTTGAGGAATGAAAGCTCTCTAAGTCGTGAGGCAACGGTGTCGTAGTTATATATACCAGTTGTGAATATTGATAAATCAGGCTTGAAGGTGACGACAGTACCTGTGATATCAGTCTTGCCGATTTCTCGAACATCGTATTGAGGCACACCTATTTTGTATTCCTGCTCGTACTCTTTGCCATCTCGGTGCACCCTTACTTTTAGATCTTCCGAAAGTGCATTGACACAGGATACTCCAACACCATGAAGTCCACCAGACACTTTATAAGTATCTTTATCGAACTTACCGCCAGCATGAAGAACAGTCATTACTACTTCCAATGCAGACCTCCCTTCTTTTTCATGCATATCAGTAGGAATACCTCGACCATTGTCTTGAACAGTCACAGAATTGTCCTCATTGATCGTCACGGATATTGTATCACAATGACCAGCTAGCGCCTCATCAATAGAGTTATCTACCACCTCCCAAATCAAGTGATGAAGGCCTTTGACACCTACATCTCCAATATACATGGCAGGACGTTTTCTTACAGCTTCTAACCCCTCTAATACCTGAATATTGCCAGCTGAATAATCCTGATTTTTATTTTCTTTCTTGTTGCTCATATGCTTATTTCAAAACCCTACAAAAGTAAGGTATTTATAGCGTTTTTCATATGGTTATACTTCTAATTTTAAGAATGGAAATTGTATTATTAAATCATTTTTAGTTATTAAACTAAATACTTAGTTTTAATCTATGAAAATACGTCAATTACTTTCAATAGCAGTATTTATCGTGTTATCCAGTGAGGTTTCTCAATGTCAGAAGACTAAGTCGGATACTACATTTTTTGATAGAAATGCTGGAATTTACATCATTGATGATATGTCTAAACATCAAATAGATTCAGTATTTAAAATATATAAGAAAATCGCCTTGAAGAAAGATCAAGAGAAAGCCAAAGAACGATTGAAGATATATGAATCTAATCAACGCAAAGACACCATTAAATTCTTGAACCTATCTCATACTGAATTTAAGATTATTCCCGATTTTATATATGAATTCATCAATCTCAGAACCTTGGATCTATCTAATGGTAAAGTTTCAAAGTTACCGAAGAGGCTTGGAGAACTTGACTCCTTGAAAAGACTAATCCTCTCTAAGCACATAAATATTACACGTCTGAGGTCTAAAAAATTACACAACATTACAGAGCTCAAGATTCAAAGTGCTGGTATAAGCAAACTGCCAAGATTCATCAAGAAGCTTAAATCTTTGGAAGAGATCGATATAAGTAAAAATAACTTTGCTCAGATCCCGAGGAAGCTGGTCAAAAATAGAAAATTGACTTCATTGACTTTAAACGAAAACAAATTGAGCATCGCAGATCAAAAATTGCACAGGTTTGTACATCTGGAAAAGTTGAGACTGAATAAATGTAATATTACTGCGATCACTCCTAATCTATTGTCTCTGAGAAATCTTGTAGAGTTACAACTCTCTTCGAATGAAATCGATAGTATCCCTAAGGGTATATTAAACTTGGATCGAATGGGATTTTTAGCCTTGTATAATAACAGAATCAAAAGTATTCCAGAAGAGCTCTACAGTCTAGAGCTAATGCATACTTTGGATCTATATTACAATCAGATAAAAGTAATCTCTCCATCAATCACTAAGCTTCAAAAGCTCAAGATATTGTATCTGTCCAATAATGAGATTAGATCTTTTCCTGACAATATCGGGGAGATGGCTAAGCTTCGAGAAGTGTATTTGCATCACAATAAGCTAAGTCATGTCCCAATTTCTCTAAGAAAATTGACTGGATTAGAGGTGCTACATCTGAATAATAATCTACTCTCAGAGTTTCCTGAAGAAATCCTCTTTATGAAAGAGCTAAAAGATCTTGATGTTTCAAGTAACTTGATTTCTACTCTCCCTGAAAAGTTAGTTGAGCTAGATCTACTAACACTCTTCTTTTGTCAGAAAAATGAAATAGATCCAAGTACAGATGAAAATGCTCATATCGCTGACTTGGTAGAAGTATTGGTGGCTAGAGGTGCTACTGTAAACATCAATGACAATTAGACCTAGTACAATACTCCTCAGTTGTTCAACTTACTATAGTTATCCAAAAATTCTTCCAGCCTCGCAGCCTCTATTTTTTTGGCTATGATTCTCTTTTTCTCATCTAGAAGGTAAATAGTCGGAGTGGAATTAGCATCATATAATGTTTGATAGGCCGGAGTGATCGTTCTTGGTCCGTTGGCAGACACCCAGCTCAAACCCATGTCTTTGATGTAATTATTCATTTTGAGCATAGATGTATCCGCACTCACTGCGAACACTTCTACATCGTGCTTTGTGTTATTATAAAAGTTGTTAAGTATAGGCGTTTCCTTTTTACAATGCCCACAGTCTGGATCATAGAAGTAGATCACTGTGAATTTTTTTTTCAAATCATATAGCGACACCTTGTTGAGATTCTCATCCAGCATTATTAGGTTTTGTGCTTGTGCTCCAAGGAGGCTCTTTCGAATCTGATCAGCCCTTTCTTTCAAATTATTCTTAAGAGATTCGTTGGCCCAATAGTCCATCTCACCACTAGCGAAGTATTGATCATATAGATAGACAAAGACGCCATCTTGTCCCATGAATTTTGGGTTTTGATATTTGATGCATAGATTCCAAACTGCATATTTGTAGGTGTCCATATTGGACCTTGCCTTTGTGATTATTTCTTCGATTCCAACTATCAGTGAATCTGTAGTCTGCAAAAATAGATTATCCAAATACTCTTCCATCTTTTTGAAATAGGGGCTATTGGGGAGTCTCAACAGTGCGTCATTCGATAAATCTACGCCATCCCAAAAATGCTCTTTATAATAGCCAAACTGTTCATCACGCGACAAACTATCTGGTACATCCACTTTACCTTGAAGAATCCAGATATCTGAGATTAATAATTCTTTATGTTGCTCAGCAACCTCCTTGAGACGTGCTATCACTTGTTGATTCAGCTTACGCAATTCCGCTTGTGCCTCTTCAATAGTCGCCTGATCTGAGAGCGAGTCCCGCACCTGTTCTAAATGAGGTTGAGCAAGCTCATTCATCTTCATATTGAATCTCATATTCTCAAAAAGAACCTCATTATTAGTATCACCATCTACTTTCATATTGGAGATGTAATCAGATGTGTCACTGGTCATTGAAAACTTCTGGTTCCTCCCCACCAAAAACTCAAAGAGCTTGGTTTTACCCTTCACCAACATATAGGTCCCTTGATCTAAAGGTTCTTTACCACTATACGAGAACTTGCCGCTCAAATCTACCTTGGCAGTATCTTTGATATAAGTGCTTTCACCATAGTAGTATCCCAGAAAGATTTCCTGATTATTCAGACCCTTGATGTCGAACTTGATGGAATACCCCAACTGTGCAAATAGGTTAGCTGAGGGGCAAATTGATAATGTAACAACAAAAATGAGGTTTCTGGAAATATTACTCAACATAGATAATCTTACTTTAAATGATTGCTAATTAACTAACTAATCAACTATCAATCCAAGATAAAAATGATGATTTTACATTAAATTTTAATCAGGAAGTGCTCTGAAAGGGTTATATTCCAACAGCTTAAACCAACCTCAATTAATAAAATTAGAAACTATGAAAAAATTACTATTAAGCATTTTTACTATTATGGTTGCATTTACTTGTATCGCACAAGATTTGAAAATGCCTGGATACGTTGCTGCATCAAGGACTTATAAATTTGATGAAAGCAAAACCAATGTGCCAATGAAGGGATACTACATCTTAAAGGACGGAACAGAAAAGGAAGCAAATATTGCGTATCAAAAACCTGAGTTCTTAATTGGTGATTTTGCTGCAGCTGCGAGCTTACTTATTTGTAAAGAACTAACCGGAAAACCAATGGATGTTTTCAACCCTGATAATGAGCCTAATTTTAAAGAATTCATCAAGAAAGATGAGCTAAAAGCTTTTTTCATCAATGGGCATCTCTACGCGAATATAAAAAATATTGGATGGAGAATCCTACTAAATGAAGGAGCTATTCACTCATTTATTAGTGTTGTAAAAGTAAAAACTGGCGGAGGAATCAAATACGTAAACTTTAAGCAAACACAGTGGTTTCAGGACACTCCTTATGGTTCGGCATTATCTTCTATCTCCAAGGACAAGCAAGTGGCCATGTTAGAAAAAATTCCACCAACAGTTCAGAAAGGCAAAAGTCCACAATCAATAGTTGATGGCTATCGTGCCAGTAAATATTCTTTGGCTGATGCAGTTATTAAATATAACATGTGGTTTAATGACAATAGCGAGATGCAGATTGACTACATACTTGGTCAAGATGGCTTGACTCAAAAAGAACGCAATTCTGCTGCCACAGCACAAGCATCAAAAGACAAAGCTGATGCAGACAAAAAAGCATATGACGATGACATGAAGGCTCAAAATGATGCCAATCAAAATGCTGTTCAAGCTCCCAAGCAAGATCATTATAAAGGAAGAACAACAACCGTGAATCCATCTGTAGCCTCGGCAAAACCAGAAGTGAAGGTTAAAAAACAAAAGTTTTTAGGGCGTATCAATAGAATTAAAGCTGACGGAAATAAAGTTGGTGTAGTCGTACAATGTACCAACGTGGAGGTCAATCCTAAATCTCACACATACTTCGCTAGTCAAAAAACCCAATTGGTTAGAGGTTCTTACAGACCAATAGCTGGTATCGAGGAAGTCGGAACTACAACAGTAGCAGATCTAAACAAAGGGTTTGGAACAGATGTGTTTGAACTTGTTGACATGAAAGATATCCCATACAAAGACGATGGCAATGGTGGTAAAATGGATGATTGGTGGGCAACAAAATATAAGATGGTTTTATTCATCAAACACAATGCCTATTATACCGCCTTTATCCACTCCACAGGAGAAGCCCCAGATGTAAAAAAAGAATTTAAAGGGCAAATGTATGTGAAATCAACACCATGGTTGATGGCAGCAGAAGATGGTCAGAAAAAATTAAAATCTGCTGGAAAGCCACCCGTAACAGGAAGTTATTCTTCGGACTTGTATATTGCTGATGAATCAACAAAAGTTTATACGATTCAAGATTTAAAAGCATTAGTGAATCCTGCCACAGATGAAGAAATCGTGAAGCATTTATTGAATCTAAATTCTTCAAACATTGCTAAGTTTATAAAGAAAAATAATAAGTAAGGATTGAATGTATTAGCAAAATGCCCTATTAGAATGAATCTAATAGGGCATTTTTTTGTTTAACGTGAATGGAAACTACTTCACAAATCTAATCGTAATTGGATATCTATAAAATTCTCCTTTATCGGCCTTCATTGACGCGAGTACCACACAGACTATATTGGTGATAACTAAACCAAAAAGGATTGGAATACCGATTAGGACGATACTTAACATTGCTGATATGATTAAGTAGATAAATACTGACAACTGAAAATTGAGCGATTCTTTTGCGTGTTCGGTAATGAAATCACTTTCATCCTTTTTGGAAAGCCATATAGCCAATGGGACTATGAAATTCCCAACTCCCACAACATATCCTATAAGCGTTCCTAAATGCGCCATTAGTGCCCAATTCTTATCAGTCATACCTACTTATTTTCAAAAACCGTAATTGTTTGCTCGATGATATCACAACATTCATCCAACTGCTCTTCTGTCATCACTAATGGAGGTGCGAACCGAATAATATTGCCATGTGTTGGCTTTGCCAACAACCCGTTCTCTTTTAATGCTACACAAATATCCCAAGCCGTTGAGCTTTCAGGAGTGTCATTGATTAAGATAGCATTGAGCAATCCTTTACCTCTAACAGTATTGATCACACCCGAACCTTCAATGAATTTATTCATTCTAGCCCTGAATCGATTTCCCAATATGCGGGCATTCTCTGCTAACTTCTCATCTTTCACCACTTCCAAAGCTGCAACTGCAACTTTACAAGCTATCGGGTTACCTCCAAAAGTACTACCATGCTGCCCAGGTTTGATGACATCCATTATCCTATTGTCTGCTAAGACAGCCGAAACCGGATATACACCTCCTGAGATGGCTTTTCCTAAAATCAAGATGTCAGGCTGAACATAATCATCCTTCTTTTCACAAGAAGTCCCACAACTACAATCACCACAAACCGCTAATAAACTCCCTGTTCTTGCGATTCCCGTTTGCACTTCATCAGCAATAAATAATGCACCTGCTTCTTTACAAAGCGCAGCTGCTTGACTCAAATACCCCTCATCTGGAACGAATACTCCGGCTTCACCTTGAATAGGCTCTACCAAAAATCCAGCTATATTATCTTCCTTAAGCGCCTCTGCCAATGCTCCTAAGTCATTGTAAGGGATCTTAATAAATCCAGCAGTATAGGGCCCAAAATTCTTTCTTGCATCCTCATCATTAGAGAATGATATAATTGTAGTCGTTCTTCCGTGGAAATTATTTTCGCAGACTATAATTTTAGCTTCGTTCTCAGCAATTCCTTTCTTCTCGTATGCCCATTTCCTACATAGTTTGATGGCAGTTTCCACTGCTTCAGCACCAGTATTCATAGGTAGTACCTTATCAAACCCGAAGTATTCTGTCACATACTTCTCATAAGCACCAAGTACATCGTTATAAAACGCCCTAGATGTAAGTGTTAATGTTTCGGCTTGTTCTTTGAGTGCTCCAACTATTTTTGGATGGCAATGCCCTTGATTGACCGCAGAGTATGCAGATAAAAAATCATAGTACTGCTTGCCTTCGGCATCCCACACCAATACACCTTCGCCTTTTGCAAGCACTACAGGTAATGGATGATAGTTATGCGCTCCGTATTTATCTTCTAACTGCATTGATTCTGCAGAAGACATCTTTTGATTCATTGTCAATTTCATTATTTTAAGGATTATGTTAGAAAATGTTTACATACCGTTCATCACGGAGAACAGTCATCCTTTCCTCTATTGATATCGGAGAGAAATCATCCAATCGTCAAATGTAACAAATTAGGTTTTTATATAAAAAGTTAATGTGCACCCATCTGTAAATTATATTACAATGCACTTTGGCAATTAAAATTCTTTTTACGATATTTGCAGACCAATTTCAGAATACGATATTCAAATTATATAATCATGTCTAGAGTTTGTCAAATTACAGGAAAGAAAGTGCAGGTTGGAAACAATGTGTCGCACGCCAAAAACAGAACTAAACGTAAGTTCTATCCTAATCTTCACAAGAAGCGTTTCTTCATACCAGAAGAGAATGCTTGGATCACATTGAAGGTTTCTACTACAGCACTAAGAACTATCAATAAGAATGGAATAACTGCTGTTCTGAAAAAAGCTAGACAAAACGGTAACGCATTAGTATAGTTATCAAGCTATTTAGCTAAAGAAAGAATTACAATAAGAGATTAAAGCATAAGAAAATGGCAAAAAGAGGCAACAGAGTACAAGTAATACTAGAATGTACTGAACATAAGAATAGTGGAATGCCTGGTACTTCAAGGTACATCACTACTAAGAACAGAAAAAACACACCTGACAGAGTTGAGTTGAAAAAATTCAATGCTGTTCTTAAGAAATATACACTTCACAAAGAAATTAAGTAACCATGGCTAAGAAAGTAGTAGCATCACTCCAGAAAAAAGAAGGTAAGAACTATGCCAAAGTGATCAAGTCTGTAAGATCACCTAAGACAGGTGCTTACACATTCAAAGAGGAAATAGTAACACTAGATCAAGTAAAAGGCGCTTTAGCAGACTAAGCACTTCTTTTACATTTGATATGAATTTATAAAGTCCCTTTGAAGGGACTTTTTTTGTTATTTTACCGCACAACTAATCACTTCACAATGGCATTATTCGGGAAGTTTTTCTCAAAAGAAAAAAAAGAAACTTTAGATAAAGGGTTAGAAAAGACTAAGCAAAGCTTTTTTTCTAAGCTTGGAAAAGCTGTTGCCGGTAAATCGACAGTTGATGATGACGTGTTAGATCAGCTTGAGGAGATACTCATCACTTCAGACGTAGGAGTCGATACCACGATCAGAATTATTGAACGTATAGAAGCCCGAGTAGCCAAGGATAAATACTTAGGGGTGGCAGAACTAGATGGCATTCTCAAAGATGAGATTGCTGAGCTGCTATCGGAAAATAATACGGAGAATATAGATGATTTTGACCTACCTGATGGAAGCAAACCCCATGTCATCCTGGTAGTGGGTGTCAACGGAGTCGGTAAGACTACAACAATAGGAAAACTATCTGCTCAATATAAGGCCGCTGGAAAAAAAGTGATCCTTGGTGCTGCAGACACTTTTCGGGCCGCTGCTGTTGATCAACTTAAACTATGGGGTGAGCGCGTAGGTGTACCTGTAGTCGCTCATGGTATGAATACCGATCCATCGGCAGTTGCATTTGATGCTGTCAAGAAAGGTGTGGAAGACCAAGCTGACGTTGTGATTATCGACACCGCAGGAAGACTCCACACCAAAGTCAACCTGATGAATGAGCTGATAAAGATCAAAAGAGTCGTCCGGAAGTTCATTCCTGATGCCCCTCATGATGTCATGCTTGTCCTGGACGGTAGTACTGGCCAAAATGCAGTCGTGCAAGCAAGAGAATTTAGCAAAGCCACAGACATCCAGTCACTCGCCATCACCAAGCTCGATGGCACCGCCAAAGGAGGAGTCGTAATCGGTATTTCTGATGAGTTCAAGATACCGGTCAAATACATTGGAGTTGGCGAAGGAGTAAATGATCTGCAAGTATTTAACAAAGAAGCTTTTGTTGACTCTTTGTTTGATAAGTAAGTATTTGTAGTTTTTTTTGATCTATTTATGTAAATTAATATTTCAAGCAGTAGTCTTGACTTGTTTTCAACCAAACCAACTCTAACAATGAAAAATTATTCGATTAGCCTATTATGCACTTTTACGATCTTTAGCTTCACAGCTAGTGCGCAAAGATTCGCCCCAACTTTTGCGGGTTTTTCATCATCCAAAATAACATCTATTACTATGGATGATGGTACTGAGATGGAGGTTAAACTCAAAGGATATAAAGTACAAAAAGGCCTCATCAAAGAAATCAAGGTGAGAGATGAAGCCGATAAAAAAATTAGAATTGATCCAGCTAAAATTAAGCATATGTATATCCCCCCTTCTAAACTTGCTAAATTCAACCAGAAGTTAGATGCCGCTACTGATTTAACAAAAATACAAGATGGCGAATTGAATCAAACCTATTTGACTGACGGGTATGTGTATATGGAAAAATCTGTAGTACAAATCAAAAAGAAGTCGCAAGGCTCTTACGTTATGCAATTAATCAATCCTGCCTTCAGTGGTAAAATCAAAGTATATGCAGATCCAAACGCCAAAGAAACATTTAGTGTAGGCGTTGGTGGTATGACGCTTGCCGGTGGGTTGGACAAATCATATTACATCAAAAAAGCGAGTGAGGACGTTGCCATCCGATTTTATAAGAAAGATTACAAAAAACAATTCAATGAGCTTTTCGCTGATTGCCCAAGCTTAATTGAAAAGTATGGAAGTAGCCCGAAATGGGAAGATCTTGAACAAGTGATATATGAGTTTTCTACTGATTGTGTTAAATAATACATCTAGCCGGTAGAATTACAATTAAAAAGCTCATCGCATTGCGATGAGCTTTATTTTGTGACCTCGACAGGATTCAAACCTGTAATCTCTTGAGCCGTAATCAAGTGCATTATTCAGTTGTGCTACGAGGCCATTCCGATTTCGGAATGCAAAGTAAATAATAATAATCCCTAAAAAAAAGGATTCATATTCATACTTCTTCAAAAAAGATTATCTTTGCACGCTACAATAATCAAGCACTGGGACTAGTTATTTACACTATGAAGAAAATATTAATAATCTTATTCATCACGTCAATAAGCAGCACTTTATTCGCACAAGAAGAAGGTAAAAGCAGTAAGCCAGACATCCCGGGCACCTTGCTCATTGATTTAGGTTTTAACTTCCTCAACAATGCTCCAGAATCAATGGATACAAAATTTTTCGGGTCGAAAACTATCAATTTATACTATCAGTATGAATTCCCAATTGGAGAATCAAAATTCTCATTTAATCCAGGGATTGGAATCGGAGTTGATAAATATAGCTTCGATAAGCCAGTCGGTATTTTCAATAGTGCCGAAGAAATTATTACGGGAACTGGTGATGATCAAGTTACAACATATAATCATTCTGTGAGCATAGAAAGTTTGGCGAATAATTTCCCAAGGGCTTCCAGTTTTGATAAATCTAGTTTGTCAGTAACATATTTAGACGTACCATTAGAATTTAGATTTAACACCAATCCAGATGATAAGTCAAGAAGCTTTAAAGTAGGATTAGGTGCTAGAATAGGATTGAGACTGAGCTCTAAAGCCAAGGTTAAATATAAAGAAGACGGCAATACTGTTCGGTTCAAAAACAAACAGAATTTCGATATGAATAGTCTTAGATATGGCGCATCGGCAAGAGTTGGAATTGGCTGGTTCAACCTTTTCTACTATCACAATCTTTCTGATTTATTCAAAACTGCAAAAGGACCAACTCCTGATACAGCAATCACTAACTACACCGTTGGATTGACCATATCAGGATTTTAATTGCTTTAAAAAATAGATCATAAGGAGGGTTTTCCCTCCTTTTTTTGTTTCCAAAAAAGAATTGCCTCTATACACCATAAATAATACATTTGTCGTTTAGCGATTAGATATGTCAGTAAAAGTCAGTGGACTCACCAAGTTATTCGGGGAACAGAAAGCGGTAGATAATATATCGTTTGAGGCGAACATTGGTGAAATTGTTGGTTTCTTGGGACCCAACGGTGCAGGCAAGTCTACAACAATGAAAATAGCTACTTGCTACATTCCTCCATCATCTGGCTCGATCAAAGTTTGTGGGTTTGATGTTCAAGAACAGTCATACGAAGTTCGGAAAAATATCGGCTATTTACCTGAACACAATCCACTATATCATGACATGTATGTACATGAGTACTTAAGCTTTATTGGGAATCTTCATAGTCTAAAAGGAGCACAACTAAAGACACGTATCACTGAGATGATCGAGATGTGTGGACTGACGTTGGAACAGAATAAACTTATCGGAACACTATCAAAAGGCTATCGTCAGCGGGTTGGGCTTGCCCAGGCATTGATTCATGATCCCAAAGTATTGATATTGGATGAACCTACCACAGGACTAGATCCTAATCAATTGATTGAAATCCGGAACCTGATCAAAAAAGTCAGTCAGGATAAAACAGTGATATTCTCTACACATATTATGCAAGAAGTTCAGGCATTGTGCAGTAGGGTGATCGTTATCAATCAAGGACAGCTTGTAGCTGATAATGCAATAGAAGGGCTAAAAACTAGACATACTAAATTAGCAAGGATTACAGTGGAGTTTTCTGGAGACATGTCTGTGGATTTACTTGAAAGCTTAGATAATGTCACTAAAGTTACTTTGATTTCCACAGGGAAATTTGAACTGCTTGCTGATGCACAAAATGATGTCAGACCAGCGATATTCGAGCTTGCATCCAAAAAGGGCATCCCACTACTAGGAATGAATCTAGAAGAGGAGACAATGGAGGAAGTGTTCCATGAACTAACCAAATCGACTGACTAGATATGTACGCACTATTTCTTAAGGAAGTCAACTATTTTCTAAATACACTGATAGCGTATATAGTCATCACTGTATTCTTAACGGCCATAGGGTTATTGATGTGGGTCTTTCCTGAAACAAGTGTCCTAACCTATGGATATGCAGACATGGAAACCTTATTTGCTTTTGGGCCCTATGTATTTATGTTTCTGATTCCAGCAATCACAATGAGAATGTTTGCCGAAGAAGCAAAAAACGGAACATTGGAATTACTTTTCACTACACCGCTATCAGACTGGCAGATCATTATTGGGAAATATTTTTCCGCCTATTTTTTAGTGATTTTTGCTCTGATTCCAACTTTACTCTATTACATCACG
>Ga0316189_10002997_pt1 | contig 16440 bp, 14 predicted proteins | sample LowCovwburrow_MG_FD_204930 | JGI IMG/M metagenome (GOLD analysis project Ga0316189, IMG submission 204930) | Coastal sediment microbial communities from Maine, United States - Lowes Cove worm burrow | ecosystem: Environmental > Aquatic > Marine > Coastal > Sediment | place: USA: Maine... | reverse complement strand
ATCAGCCTGTTGCTGGCCTTTATCATCGGGTTGGCCACCGCCCTTTTCCGCCTCTCCAATTCCTTTGTGGCCAGGATTATAGCCCAGGTCTATCTGGAGGCGATCCGCAATACCCCACTGTTGATTCAATTGTTCTTCATCTATTTTGTCTTAGGGCCGGTGCTGGGAATCAGCCGCATGGCCTCGGCAATTCTCGCCCTGAGCCTGTTTGAAGGCGCCTATGCCTCGGAAATCTTCCGGGCCGGCATTATCTCAATCCGACGTGGACAGTGGGAGGCAGCCTACAGCCTTGGGTTGAGCAGCTTCGACACTTATTATTGTATTATCCTGCCCCAGGCAATCCGACGGATATTGCCTCCCCTCACGAGCCAGGCCATCTCCCTGATCAAGGATTCAGCCCTGGTCAGCACCATCGCCATTTACGACTTGACCATGCAGGCCCAGGCCGTGATTGCCGAAACTTTTCTCACATTTGAACTATGGTTCACCGTGGCAGGCATGTATCTGGCTGTCACGGTAACCCTGTCTTTCATTGTCAATTGGATGGAACACCGTTTTAAGGTGGTCACATGACTCAATTCATAAGCCACCCCGACCTATCGGGATGAGAATATAAAAGGTTCTACCGTTACCGCGAGGGTATGTTTCATTGTGCAAATCTGATAAAACAGGGATCAAAAAATTCTTTTAAAAATCAGCGGCCACCAGCAGCGGTGGTCGGGCACAAACAGCGGTGGCCCCGGTCCCTTCCCAAGGGCCATCCTCATACTCCCAGCTGCTGGTGGTCGCTGATTCGGTGATAAGGAGATGCAGCATGTCGATCAAGGACAGGGGAGATTTTATCATCGTCGTTGAGCATATCAACAAAACCTTTGCCAACGGGGTCAAAGCAGTGGTCGATTTTACTACCAAGATCCAACGTGGTGAAGTGGTGGTGGTGATCGGCCCGTCGGGATCCGGCAAGTCAACCTTCCTGCGCTGCCTCAACGGGTTGGAAGAGATCGACAGCGGATCCATCGTTATCGACGGCATATACCTTGATGACAGCAAGAAAAACAGGCTGGAAATTCGCAAAGAGGTCGGTATGGTCTTTCAGCAGTTCAACCTTTTTCCCCACATGACCGTGTTGGACAATGTCAATCTTGCCCAACGACGCGTTCGAAAAAAATCCAAGGAAAAGGCCAACGCCATGTCCATGGACCTGCTGAAAAAAGTGGGAATTACTGAAAAGGCCGATAATTATCCCAACCAGCTCTCCGGCGGGCAGCAGCAACGGGTGGCCATTGCACGGGCCCTGGCCATGATGCCAAAAGTGATGCTGTTCGACGAGGCTACCAGCGCGCTTGATCCGGAAATGATCGGCGAAGTCCTGGATGTGATGAAGGATTTGGCCCGCGAGGGGATGACCATGATTTGTGTGACCCATGAAATGGGATTTGCCCGGGAGGTCAGCGACCGGGTCATTTTCATGGAAGACGGTAAAATCGTAGAGGTCGGCACCGCTGAACATTTTTTTACCGCCCCGGTCGAAGATCGAACCCGGCTTTTCTTAAGCCAGATATTATAAGCCTTTAGGCCGCTTTTTCAAACAACATGTTGTAAATAAATGAAGGTTTCAGCAAATCACAAATACAATTGATTGAAAATTGTCAATTTTGTTTATGGAATCCCTGGCAGATGCCCTGCCGGAACCGCTGCGCGGGCAGTGATGTCTTTGTAACTCAAAACGCTTAATTAAAGGAGGAAAAAAATGAAAAGAAAACTAACGGCATTAACGGTATTATTTCTGGTACTTGGACTGGGACTGGTCGGAAGTGCCTCCGCCGGAAAGCTGCAATCGCAGCTATCCCAGGAAAGCACCTTGGAGCAGATCATAAAGCGCGGTGTCATGCGTGTCGGCATGGATACCTTTGTTCCCTGGGCCATGAAAGACAAAACCGGCAAGTTTGTGGGGTTTGAGATCGATGTGGCAACCCAGCTGGCGGAAGACATGGGTGTCAAAATCGAGTTCGTGCCCACCAAATGGGCAGGCATCATCCCGGCGCTGTTGACCGGAAAATTTGACGTGCTTATCGGCGGCATGGGGATTCGCACCAAACGGGCAATGAAAGTTAATTTTACCATCCCCTATGACTATTCGGGCATGTCCATGGTGGCCAGCAAGAAAAAAGCGGCAGGCTTTAACACCCTTGATGCTTTCAACAAACCGGAAGTCGAACTGGCCATTAAAATGGGCACCACGGCGGTGATGGCGGCCAAGAAATTCATGCCCAAAGCCAAATTGCGGCTCTTCGAAGATCAAGCTCAGGCCTACCAGGAGCTGCGCAACGGCAATGTGCACGCCGTGGTAGGATCGGCCCCGAGACCAGCTTTTGAAGCCGCCAATTACCCGGAAACACTTTTTCTGCCCATGAAAGAAAATTTCACCAAGGAACCGATTGCATTTGCATTGCGCAAAGGCGATTTCGACACCATGGTCTTTTTTAACGGTTGGATCCAGACCAAACGCGACCAGGGCTGGCTTCAGGAAAAACATCAATATTGGTTCGGAACCCGTGATTGGGCACACCTGGTCGAATAAACTATAAGCGTTACCGCTGGCCTGAAAAGTCTACCCACCTTGGGAGAACGGCCAGTTCAATCGAAAAATAAACACAAAAGTTCACCGCGGAGTTCGCAGAGGACGCCAAGAAAAAACTTTAAATAATCTCTGCCTACTCAGCGATCTCTGCGGTGATATACATCACAGATACAACTTTTTTCTGCATTCAAACCAGCATCCGCTTTCAGGCGGATACCGGTTTGAACCTGAATCGATATCAAGCCAAATAGCGGTATGGGGGACAGATTGTGTACCGGCGAAAAACCCGCATAACCAAGTTGGATGTTGTGGTGACAGCACTGATTGTGCTGTTGGCGGCCTACATCGCCTACCGGTTGACCATGAAGCTCAATTACAAATGGAAATGGTCGATCATCCCCCAATACCTGTTTTTCTTTGATGAAGTCGAAGGCCGCTGGAGAGCCAACGTTCTGATGCTGGGGTTATTTACCACCATCCGCTTATCTTTCTGGTCAACGTTGCTGGCCATGATTTTCGGTTTCATCAGCGGAATCCTGCGCACCACCCCCCGGCTATTCAACCGGCTGCTGGGACGAAGTTATGTGGAGTTGATCCGCAACGTCCCCCCACTGGTCCTGATTTTCATTTTTTACTTCTTCGTCAGCGATCAGATCATACCCCTTCTGGGGGTGGAAGAGTTTGTCCGTTCCTGTAGTCCCGACACCCAGAAAGTACTCGGTTTTTTCTTTGCCTCCCCGGATCTGTTTACGGCTTTTCTTTCAGGCATGTTCACCGTTGCAATTTTTCAAGGTGCGTATATCACGGAGATCGTGCGCGCCGGCATTCAATCTATTTCGAAAGGCCAGTGGGAGGCTTCCTATGCCCTGGGACTTTCCTGGCGACAGCAGATGACCGATATCATATTACCCCAGGCAATTAAGCGTGTGCTGCCGCCTTTGGCCAACGAGTTTATCAACACCCTCAAATATTCAGCCATCGTATCAGTCATTTCGATCCAGGAACTCACCTTCCAGGCCATGCAGGTGATGGCCGCCACCCATGTGACCATCGAAATTTGGCTCACCGTCACCGCCATGTATCTTGTCATGTGTATGATGCTCTCCTTTGGCGTCCGGTGGCTGGAAAGACGAATGGCACGCAGCGAGGCCTGATAATTTTCAGTAAAATGAGATCGTTTATTACAACTGCAGGCCTGATTGATGTCGATCATGGAACCATCATTCCTGACGCGTATGTAGCCGTTGATGGGGAGCAAATTATGGCATGGGGACGCCGTTTGGAAGCCACTGCACCTGAGTCTTTTGCCAAACGGCTTGACTTCCCCGATCAATACATACTGCCCGGTCTCATCAACTGCCACGTGCACTTGTGCATGCCTTCCAGAGGCGTGCCATTTTATCACCAACAATCCAAAGATGATGCACTGAAAAATGCCGTTGCGAACCTGGAGCTGGAACTGCGAAGCGGGGTAACAACGGTGAGGGACTGCGGCGATTTAGATGGTGTTTTGCTCGGCCTTCGCCGTTCGATGTTCAATAAACCAATACCGCGACTGGTGCTTTGCGGCCCTCCCCTCACCGTATCCGGCGGCCATGCCCATTTTTTAGGTGGTGTCGCCGACGGAGGTGATGGACTGGGGGCAGCAGTAGAGGAATGGATTGACGCCGGTGTGGACTTCATCAAATTAATTGCCACAGGGGGAGGTACGCCGGGCACGCATCCGGCCTACGCCTCTTACACAGCGGCCGAAATGTCTGCCGCAACAAAGACCGCCCACGCCCATGGCAAAACCGTCAGCGCCCACTGTCGTGGTATCCCCGGCATTGAAAATGCCGTTGACGCGCGTATAGATCATATCGAACACGCCTGTTTCGAACTTCCGGACGGAACATTGCGGTTCGAAGAACCACTGGCCGCAAAAATCGCAGAGGCCGGTATATACACCACCCCGACCATTCAACTATATCGGGACGCGCAAACCTTCCTTGAATGCAAACGCGAAACCCAAGACCTTACAGATGAGGAAAACGCCCGGTTGGCGGCTCTCCCCCGAATTATAAATGAGAAATACAAAACTTTGAGAGGTTTTTTGATGGCCGGTGTTCGATGCGCTGCCGGCAATGATGCTGGGTTGCCCTACACCGGTTTTGGCTGCCTGTGGCAAGAACTGGATGCCATGATAGCAGGCGGCATGACCGCGATTCAGGCCATTATGGCAGCCACTGCCACCGCGTCCCGGGCATTGGGGATGGCAGATCGAATCGGTTCAATTCGGAAAGGGAAGCAGGCCGACCTGATCGTGGTGGACGGTGACCCCACTACCGATATTTCCGCCCTTTCCCGCGTGCGTATGGTCATGCAGGCCGGTCGGGTCGTCTTTGAGGAAATTGACCGCTGTGAGCCACAACACCAATAAAATTTAATAGCTGCCGGGCTGCAAAAAGGGAGGTGAGATTGGCCAGGTCTCTTTCGGGCACTACCTCCACAAAATCCATACCCATCAACGCTCCTTTGCCGGCCAGCCCCCGCATCAGCTTAAACAGTTGATAATAGGTAACGCCCCCGGGTGTCGGATAGGCAACACCGGGTGCGATGGATGGATCAAGCCCGTCGGCATCCACCGTAAGATAATAATAACTCACGTCCGGTATGCGCTTAAGTACTTTATCTAACCTCTGTTCGTGAAGATCCTCCGCCCGGATCAAAAGGCTTTTGCCGCAGGCGGCGGCATCATCGACTTCTTTTTGGCAAGCGCTTCCCTGGCCGCGCAGCCCAATCTGGACCACCGAAGATACCCAAGGCATTTCGGAAGCTCTTCGCATAGGACTGCTGAAACCTTCAGTTTCTTACAACATGTTGTCAAAAAAACGCTCCTATGAGCCTAATGTAAACATTGACCTACAGTGTCCCACACAAGTATTTGCAATCCACCCCTGCCTGGATCAGGAAACATTGTGCGACTTGCCTGCCGTTTCCAGCAGGGCGTCCATCTCCTGCAATACATCCGGGGCCAACGGCTGGGGTTGGTGAGTTTCCATAATTTTTAAAAGCTTGGTTCGTGCTCGCTGCCTCAGAGTTAGTCCTCCTTCGGCCTCCCATGCATCATACCTTTTGCGACTGATCAATTCCGGCCTCCAGATCTGCTCACGATAATGGGCTTTGGTCTGGCGGTGGGTCAGGTAGTGATTGCCCGGACCGATGGCAGCGATGGTATCCATTGCCAGTGTTTCAGGCGTTACCGGTATTCCCTGCATAAAACGCCGAATCTGGCTGACCACCTCGTTGCAGATGACCAGCAATTCCAGCGAGGAGGTCATACCGCTGTCTATATACCCTAGATCGTGAATAATATTGTTTCCGGCCAAGGCCGACAGCATGAGTTTACGCCCGGCTTCGAGGGCAGCCTGCTGGTCGAGGGTGTTGGAATCACTGCAGCCGCCGTTGCCCCATGACGGCAGTTGAAGGTAGCGTGCTACTTCAGCCTGGGCCAGGTGGCCTAAATCCTGCTCGGGGGCGGCATATGGCCTCAACCCCGTGGCCATATCCAGAGCGCCGAAGGCGGAACCCACTATCACGGGGGTGCCTGGACGGGTCAACTGGGCCACCACCAGACCGGCTAGAAACTCAGCCAAAGCGACCACCAGTGAACCCGCCGGAAAAATAGGTGCTGTGGCTCCGGCAGTCGGACATCCCGAGGTCCAGATGCAGGGAATGCCGTTTTCAGCGCAAAACATCAGTTTCTGCAGGGATTCTTTGGGAAACCGCAGGGGACTAATGGCCATCAGAAACACCATTACAAAGGGTCGGTTACGCAGCGTCGCCTTATCGCCGGCCACCATTTCCATCATCCGGTGGATGTTCCGCAGGCCAACCAGATCCCATGCCGTCACAATGAGTGGTTTATGGGTGTTGCGGACCATGGCCGCAAAATGGTGCAGGTCCGATACCTGATCCGGCACGTCGCTGGCCAAAGCGAAGCACATACTGAAATCGAGTTCCGGTAAGGCATCCACCACCCGGGCAGCCCGGGCCACATCATTAAGTACCGCCGGGCGCCGCACGCCGCTGACGGGATCAAGTGTGTAAGGCGTATCAGAACCGGGACCAAAATAGGTGTTGCGATCCTCCAGGAACAATCTGGGTTGTCCGTTGCGATCATGTACAACGATTTGCCGGGGGGCTTTTTGCAGGGCATCGGCCACCAATGTGTCCGGGATTCGCACCCGCTTGTCAGCGTCCACGCGGGCACCGGCATCGGATAAAAGGGCCACCGCCGCCGGATCATGGAATTCACCCCCCACCCGCGCCAACACCTCCAAGGCCGACGCATAGAGGTGATCCAATTGTGCTTGGGAAAGCAGGTTAAAAGAAGGCCGCTGCCAGAAATGAAAATCGTTTTCGGAGGTGGACAAATGTCTTATCTTCCTTATTCATATAAAGTTAGGTCTGGGCCAGGGATTTCAGCAATTACAAATTTCAGATATGTCCGTATTGAGTTTAGTCTCTTCAGCATCTTTCAACCTTATAATCCATGATGTAGACCAGTCGCTCCCCTCCCGGGCCAGTTCTTTATAGCTGTCGAATCATCTCCTCCAGGGAAAGATCCGCCGTGGGCATTCCCATTGTCTCCTGGACCTTTAAGGCACTTTGCAGGCCGTCCATGTCCAGACGCGCATCGGTTTCCCAGCGGGGCAAATCTCGCTGCAGGGCACGTTCAAAAACCTCAGGGGCCACCCCGAACACTCGGCTGCCGAGGTCGGTGGTTTGGCGGGGCCGGTCTTTAATCGATCGGCAGGCCTGGCGGTACGCATGCATGAGCCGCCCTATAAGGTCTTCCTGGTGCTGCAACCACATCTCGCTGGCCAGGATAATACCCCACTGGTAATGGGGGAAATAATCGGCCACCCGATCGATGATTCGTAAAAGACCCTCGTGTTCACCACGGGCAAGCTGGGGTTCCACCACAAAGGCGGCATCCACGCGGCCGTCGACAAACAGATCCAGCTTGCCGTAGTCTTCACCCAGCGGCATCAATTCAACATCGCCAGCGGGATCGATCTCGTGGGCGCTGAGCATTTTTCGGATAAAGTAATCGTCACAGCTACCGGCCGATAGGATACCGATGCGGCAGCCGGCCAAATCGACAGTGGAGGTGATATGGGGGCAGGCCGCCAGATGGTGGTCCAACTGCTGGATAACGCTGCTGCCGACTATTTTGGCCCGCAACCCTTCCCGGTAAGCGGTTATAAAGGGCGGCAGCCCCATCTCGCCGATGTGAATTCGGCCGTTGTTTACTGAGCGGGCCAACTCAGGCCCCCCGTAAGCGTACCAAATTTCGAGATCGATGCCCTGGTTTGCGAAAAAACCTTGATCAATCCCCCAGTAAAGCGGGAACCGCTCGATCCAAAAGGAAGGAGCACCCCAGACCACCTTTTGCATACCGCCCCTCTTTTATGAAACTCTTCAAGGAATGACAAATGATGATTGACGAATTACGGACTCATCTGTACCAAGACCTAAGACCTAAAGTGGTGGTCCTTCAGTTTAGTTTCGGCTTCCCTGCGAATCTCGGCGATTGTGGCGGCGGCCGTGTCGCTCAAGGGTGCAGGTGCGTGGGTTTTCAATAATTCACGGGCCTTTGCCGTGGACAATTCGGCCCAGTCTTTGCGGCCCTTCATGAGCCAATTGTCCAGGTTGTCCCGGTTGCACTGATCCGGCAGCCAGTGTTCGGTTTTATACATCTCCATAGTCTGCCCGGTTGAGAGGAACTCCCCACCGGGACCCACTTCTCGGATCACGTCCAGACCGATATGGGCATCGTCCAGGTCAAACCCGCGAACAAACCGTTTCACGTAGCTAATGATCTCATCACACATGACCAATCCCCCCGCATGACCGATGAGTCCCTGGCCAAGATAGCCGATATCGTGGACCAGGTTGGCCCCGTGCATGGCATCCATCATGATTGAGACGGCCCATTCCATGCCGGCTTGTTGATCCAGGCAGTTGGCATCACTCGCACCGGCTGTGCCCCACATGGGCAAGCCGTAGTAATGGTAGAGATCGGCGCAGGCGGAAAGCGCCAGGCGGTATTCCGGGCACCCGTAAATACAAGTGGAAGTACGCATGTCCATAGTGGACATGCCGAATCCGGAGATGATGGGCGCGCCTTTGGCCCGAAGCTGATGCATCACCAGGCCGCTGAGAGCCTCGGTGTTGCCCACGGTGATGGCTCCGGCCAGGGTCACCGGCGCGCTGGCGCCGGACATCATTCCCGGCGTGTAGTTGACGGGAATGTTGTGATCGGCACAGAAAAAAAGCTTTTGTACGGCACCGAAACTGTGGATTAGCGGGCTCATCGGTTCGGCATAGTGGATATGAATCGGTTTCTCCTGCAACGCCGCTTCACCGCCAACGGCTGCGGCGGCCATGGCGTTGATATAGGTGATATCCTCTAACCCGGCGGCGGTGTAAAAAATTGGTTTGATGGAATTTTCAAGTTCAGTTTTGAAAGAATCCAAATACTTCAAGTTGGTGGGCGAATCAGCGGCAAGGGCATAGGACCCGATAAAATCAATATGTTGCAGGGCATCACCGATTCGAGCGGCGGCGGCCACGTCTTTGAGCCGGGATTGGCGCAATTCACCGGTGTCAAGGTCGTAGGTCTTGATCAGGTCCGTACCCAGACCGTAATGGACGCGTCGGCCTTCAAGGCGCATGGCTACATTACCCAGTCGGTCGTAGATGGTGATCCGGGATGGGGCGCTTTGGATGGCGGCTTCCACAAGCCAGTTGGGGATCCGGACCCGATAGTCCTCTTTGAGCCGACAGCCGGCGTCGGCCAGCATTTGGCGGGCCTCGTCATGGTGAACATCGACCCCCACCGTTTCCAGTAATTCAAGGGTGGCGGTGTGGAACGATTTGATCTGTTGCGGTGTCAGCAAGTGATAGGTTGGAACGCACTGAGATTTGTATCCGCTGAGCATGGCTTCTGCCCCTATATCCTTCACAGGAATTTTTCCTTAATCTGCGCCGCATATATATCGACGTGGTCCTCCATGGCGATACGGGCATTCTCCGGTTCTTTCTGCTCCAGTGCTGCGAGCACCTTGTAAAAGTTTTGGGCCTGATGGGCAAAGCCGATAGCGCCAAATCCCACATGAAACCAGATTCTGAGCATGACAATGTGCAGGTCCTGCAGGACCTTCACCAGTTTCTGGTTTCCGGTCGCCTGGTAGAGCAGACTGTGGAACCGCGTGTCGAAATATTCTGTGATGTTGGAAACGTCTTGCATCTCGACGGTTTCTGTTTCGGCCTCTCGGATGATGGTGCGCAGGTTTTCCAACTGTTCGGGGGTGATCCGCTGGGCCGCCAGGTACCCGGCAAAGCCCTCCAATTCCCGGCGCAACTCCACCAGTTCGCGCACATCGGAAATATCCAGCGTGGTCACCATGTAACCCAGCCGGGGCAAGGGTTTGATCAGGTTTTCCTCCTGCAACCGGAAAAGGATCTCCCGCAACGGAGAACGACCGATGGCAAGCTGAGCCATCAAATTCTTTTCTTTAAGGATCTCCCCGGGAGCGACGCCGTTGGTGACGATCCGCACCCGCAATTCTTCGTATGCTTCTTCTTTGTTCATAATCGTTTCCCAAATCAGCGACTGCCGGCAGAGTTGGGGGTATCAGGATTGCCCCTGGTAAATGGGCCGGGTTCTGCTGGTGCTCGTTGATTTTTAGAAGGACGACACCTTTTTTGTGGATGGTTCATATGATAACCGACTGATTTAGAATGTCAACTGTAAAATATCAATAATAGCTTGACATAAATATTAATAATATTTTATAAGCACAATCTGGATAAACTGCAATTGAAAATTGTAGATTGCAGATTGAATATTCAATCCTATGCTGTACCAGGGAGTGAAAAATGCACCAGGCAACTGCTTCCATGATCAATCCGGATGTGGCGGCCATTCCCATGAGCAAACGGGAGGCTATCTGGAAAGCGATGGAAGGGCGAAATAGTTTGGCCAATCTGGCGTCGGGAAATCCCGACATGGTCATGCCGGAACCGGTTCGCAAAGCCATGCGGGACCATGTGGATGAAGGGTATGCCCGCTATACCGACTATTACGGATTTAAGGCGTTACGGGAGGGTATCGGCTGCATGCTGGAGCAGGACTGGTCCCTTCAGGCCGATTCCGAGGATGCAATCATCGTCACTTGCGGCGTTCAACAGGGACTTTATGTCGTGATGCGGTCGATTTTCAAACCAGGCGATGAGGTGATTATCCCTAGTCCGCATTACGGCACCTATTACCAGAATACTCTGGCATGCGGAGCCAAACCCGTCCTGGTTCCTTTGAAGGAATCCGATAATTTTGTGCCCCATTTCGAGCGGCTGGCCGCCGCCGTGAGCTCCAAAAGCCGGGCCATCGTGTTTTGCAATCCCAACAATCCCCTGGGGGTGGTCTGGTCTCATCAGACCCTGAAATCCCTGGCCGATTTCGCCCAAGCCCACGACCTTTTGGTCTTGGTGGATGAAATCTACAGAGACTATACCTTTAACGGGGAACCGCTGAGCATCGGCTCGCTTCCAGGTATGGCGCAGCGCACCTTCACTTTCGGAGGGTTTTCCAAATCCCACCTGATGATGGGCCTCAGGATCGGATTTGTGGCCGGCCCGCCGGCCTTGATGCATACGGTCAAAAAGCTTCATTACTGCGTGGTCCTGTGCCCGTCCGTGATTAGTCAGACGGCCGCACTGGCGGCTCTGGAATGCACCGATGCAGACCTCGCCCCCATCCGTGACCATTTTGCCGCCAAACTGGACCATCTCTACCGGCGGATTAAGACGCTTCCCAGCGTCAGTTGTGTAGCTCCGGGGGGTAGTTTTTACGTGTTTCCCAACTTCAGCCGATACGGTTCCGACGCCATGACTTTCGCCATTCGCCTGATCGAGGAAGCAGGCGTCGTGACATTGCCGGGCACCGAATTCGGAGAGCTGGGTCAGGGCCATCTGCGCCTGTCGGTGTGCGCCACCGAAGCGGAAGTATCCGAAGGCATTCAGCGGCTGGAAACTTTTATCCTCAATCAACACGGATAGCCGGTGTAATAAAGATTCCTGGCCCAAAGGACTGGCCTTTGATTTCACCCCTGAGGGAGGGTGTTAGCAGTGAGATAACCAATACCCCATGGCTTACAATAACGGCAGAGCCATTTAACTCTGTCATTGGCTCTGAGAACCAGGTTTTCAAGCTTAGAATAAAGGAAGAACACCATGCCACCCATTATTGATCAAGACCTCTGTCATTGTTGCGGCACCTGTTACGATATGTGCCCTCAGGACATATTCGGGTTCCGGGAGGATGAGATTCCGACCGTCGATTATCCGGATGAATGCTGGTATTGCGGGGCCTGCGTTTTGGACTGCCCCGTGGACGCCGTTCGCTTGCGGCTGCCGCTTCAAATGCGCATCGTGCCCTCCTCCGCCAACTATGGAGAACCGGGAACCGACGAAGCCGACGCCCTGCGAAAAGCCGCCGCGTTTTCACGATCCGTCACCGAACCATAAAACAGGAGAAAAAATATGCCGGAATTTAACATCGTCGAACATACCTGTGACCTCTGTGTGGTGGGCGGCGGTTTGGCCGGATGCATGGCAGCGATTCGAGCTGGAGAACTCAATGAAAGTGTAATTCTGGTGGACAAATCTAACCCGGAGCGCTCCGGATGCACCGCCACCGGAACCGACCATATCTGGGCCTACTTTCCCGAAATCCAAAAGGCCGAAGGGGTCAGCCTGGACGATTTGGTTGAGGACCATATCCAAAGCTTGGCCAAAGGACTGATCAACAAGGAGATCATTCACTACATCGCCGCCACCGCTTACGACCGTATTCTGGATCTGGAGCGTTTCGGAATGAAGATGCGGTATGCCGATTCTACGCTCCCGGGAAACTTCCGTCTGCAATATCAACTCCACAGCTGCCGCAACACCCTCCATTTTGACGGCCGCGACGTCAAGCGGGTTCTCACCGAACAGGTTCGTAAACGCGGGGTTAAAGTTGCAGATCGCGTCATGATCAACGACCTGCTGGTCCATGACGGCCAGGTTGCCGGGGCGGTGGGTTATGGTACTAGGGACGGGAAGCTGCACGTTTTTCACGCCAAAGCTGTCATTATGGCTGCGGGTCGGCCCAACCGGCTTTATAAAACCTTTTCGGGATTGGTCTTCAACACGCGTATGCCCCCGGCTTTGACCGGAGACGGCAAAGCTGCCATGTTCAGGGCCGGCGTCGAATTGATCAACATGGAATTCGTTTCCATCCCCGGGCGCTGGTCTTCCAAAAATCTGGTGCGCGGCGGCGGCCTGCCCGGGGGCTCCTACCAGCCTTGCGGTATCGGTGTCAATGGTCTGGACGAGGTCATTCGGCCCCGCAACCATGAGATGGGCAGATGGCAGGGACCGGCCACGCCCTTCGGTACCGACAAGACCTTCATGGGTGAATTGAAAGCCGGCCGCGGACCGATTTACGCCGATATGTCATGGGGTAGCCAGCAGGATCAGACCTATATGCACTGGGCCATCGCCAACGAGGGCTCGGGCTCCTGCTTCCACCATTTAAACCAGCAATATGGTATCGATTTCCGCAAACACAAAATCGAACTGTGGCCTTTGGAACCCGAACATTCTGCGGCTGCAGCCGGCGGGCCTATCATCGACGGCAAATGCCAGACTTCCCTGCCGGGATTGTTCGCCGCCGGGGATGAAGCCGGTGGCGTTCCCCAGAGTGTGGTCCCGGGGGCCCTGACCATGGGCCATTTGGCAGGGGAATCGGCGGTCGCCTTTGCCAAGCAAATGACCCATGTGCCGCAGGACGGGAATTTCGATACCTTGTTGGATTTCAGCAGCCAAGTGAAGACCCGGGCCCATGGCGATGCCTGGCAGGAGGCCCAGAGCTTCATCCAGAACGTCATGAGCGACTACAACATCGCCTACCGTTCCGGAACCATGGCCCAGCGGGGCATCGATTCGTTGGCCTATTTGAAGCAGAACATGCGTTTAGGCGCTGCCAATCCCCACGAAATGACCCATTGTCTGGAGATGCGCAACCTGATCGAGTGCGGTGAGATCATCTTCCGCGGCACCATTGAGCGTCGTGAAAGCCGTTTTCGAATATTCACCCGCCTCGATTGCCCCGAACGCGACGATGCCAACTTTTTCTGCTTTCTGGGTCAGCGCCTTGAAGGTGAGCGGGTGGTGTTTCAAAAACACACGCCATGACAGAGATTGAAGATTGTCGATTGAAGATTGAATATTTAAGGTCCGCCTTTCTTTGAGCTGTAGACCCTACGAGCTGGAAGCCGGCGGGATCAATTTTATAAAAAAGAGATCATAAAAATGGCAGAGCGAAGCGACATCCACAAATCTTCAATTTTCAATCTTCAGTTTACAATCCCTGTAGGGTATTGCACATACAAGTATATTGATTAATAATTTGAGACCAGTTTAATGTATACCAGGAGGTAAATCATGTCATTGGACCAGTTGAGTAAATTTGTGGAAGACGGCGAAAAGGAGGAGAGCGAGGCCATGGCCCGCGAACTGTTGGCGGGCGGAACCGATCCGCTGGAAATCTTGGATAAATTGACCCAAACCATGCAGCGTGTCGGTGATCTGTTCGCGAATCTAGACATCTTCCTGCCCGAGGTAATGCTAGCCGGTGAAGCCTTGACCGCTGTGGTGGATATCGTCAAGCCTGAGCTGAATGCCCTTGATCGGGTGCTCGTCAAAGGCAAGGTGGTTATTGGTGTTGTCAAAGGTGATATTCATGAAATCGGGAAAACTATTGTCAAACTGATGCTGGAGACCAACGGTTTTGAAGTCAAGGATCTTGGCTATGATGTGGATTCGCTGGATTTTATCAAAGCCGCCGAAGAAATGGGGGCTGATTTCATCGGTGCATCCTCCCTGATGACTACCACCATACCGCGTCAGCAGGAGATCATCGAATTTTTAAAAGACAAAGGTTTGCGCGACAAATACAAGGTGGTGATCGGCGGCGCCCCCACGTCCCAGATGTGGGCGGATATGATCGGAGCCGATCTTTATTGTGAAGACGCTAATTGTGCATCCCAGAAGATGGCTGCCTTGAAAGATTAAGGCAATTCGACGCCTATGCCCGCAAATACTTTCGAACCGAAGGAATAAATCAAAGCCGATTCCGATGTGCCCGTTTGGGGACCGGCCTAACGACTGAACGTCTGTACGGGGAGATGCCAACTCCGGAAAGACGCCGCTGATGGGAGGAAAAAAATGACCACGGCCTATCGTATATGGGAAATGATGGAACGGTCTAAGACCGGGCCCCATATTGAAGAAGATGATTTTTTACCCAAACTATTTACCCCAACCCTGAAAAAGCTGATCAAAAAATACGAAATAAGGTATGATCCCGACACACCGGTGCCCGCCGACGACGATATGGCGGATCGGATCTGGCAGGCGGGCTGGGACCTTTTCAGGGAAGTCGGCGTCTACAACACCGATTCCCATCGCATCATCCAGGTCACCGACGAAGAAATCAAGGAAGCGTTGTACATGGCCAAGGACCAGTACTGGGTGGGCGAGGGAAAGGATGCCAAACTGTGGAAGCATCGCCAGGTGGAAGACACCGAACCGCCGTTTTGTATCTTCAGCCCGGATATCACGGTCGACGAACACCTGCATCATTCCATGTGCGCAGCCTATCTTAAAGAACCGCTGCTGGACGGTTTCTGCGCCCCGATCCTGGAAAATGCGATCGGCCAACTGATCGAATCCGGCGGCCCCACCGAAATTAACGGTTGTATTCAGCACATCTACAACATGCGACTGGCTGCCAAACAGGAAGGACGTCCCGGCACCTTTTTCGTGGCCGTGGGCACGGCAGAGCACGATGCCGGCCAGATTGCCGTCTCTGACAACGCTTGGGGGGTCCGGACCTCCGATGCCCGATTGGTGGGATCGTTAACCGAATTTAAAACCGCCGACACCCTGCTCAACCGCTCGGTGCATTACGCTCAGTATGGCTGCTACACCGGCAACCTGACCGGTCCTATTTACGGCGGCTGGTGTGGCGGGTCGGAAGGCGTGGCAGTTACACTTGTGGCGTACAGTCTCAATGGGCTCCTGATCCACGGGGCCATCTTCAACCAGCATTTCCCCTTCCACCTCAACTACGGTTCCAACACCACCCGGGAATTGTTGTGGCCCATCGCCATGTCTGGCCAGGCTCTGGCGCGCAACAGCAAATTGCTGCATACCTCCAACGGGTTCGCCAATGCCGGTCCCATGACCGAAATGCTCTTCAGAGAGACAGCCTGTCATGCCCTGGTTAGTACCGTTTGCGGCTGGCACCTGTGGGAGATGGCCTCCACCCGCAATAAATACCGTAATCGTGCCACTCCCCTTGAGGCACGTTTGGGCGTGGAAGTCGGCCATGCCGTGGCCAACATGGGCATGAAACGTGAGCAGGCCAACGAAATTACCTTGAAGCTGTTGGCTACCTATGAAGATGAGGCGGCTACCGCCTCCAAGGGCAAAGAATACCATGAGTGCTACGATGTTCATAAGGCCCTGCCTATCCAGGAACATTACGACATGTACCGCAAGGTGAAAGACGAAATTGCCGATATGGGCGTGGAATTTCCCTTTTAATCCAAACGAGGTATCAGAATGGCCAAAAAGATGTTAATCGATGCCACTCGGGGCAAACAGACCGAAATGCCGCCCTGGCTGCCATACGCCGGGGTGCATTGTGCCGCGCTGATCGATCAACCGGCCGACACATTTATCAAGGACGCCGAGCTGCT
>Ga0316189_10002996_pt1 | contig 16444 bp, 11 predicted proteins | sample LowCovwburrow_MG_FD_204930 | JGI IMG/M metagenome (GOLD analysis project Ga0316189, IMG submission 204930) | Coastal sediment microbial communities from Maine, United States - Lowes Cove worm burrow | ecosystem: Environmental > Aquatic > Marine > Coastal > Sediment | place: USA: Maine... | reverse complement strand
CGCTGGGAAAAACAAAGCTGGCAATGCCCACACTGCTGCAACGATTAGCGCCCACTGGCGACCCTCGCCCCCGAACAGCAACGGGAATAAGCCAATAACACAAAATATGCCGCTAAAGATGAGTCCAAAAACACGGTTATCCAATGGCTTTGCTTGATTTGCTTCTCTACTCATTGCCTATAGACTCTCATTATTAGCCGCCGCAGCTATATTTGATTGGTGGATCGTCTCGACGATTCTCTCTACCATCATACTATAACCCCGCGCATTTACGTGGCAGCAGTTGTCCCTATAAATTATTTCTTCAACGTCTTTATAAAGATAGCTTAAGTCATAAAACTCAATGCCTCGCTGTTCTAACCAAGCGATTTTCTTCTGAATACGCGGGTATATTTTGCGATATAAATTGCCATAACCACCTTTGTGTCCAGCGATAAGCGCAACCTCCCTTTCAAGCTTACTCATAACCGGCTTGCTACCTTCAATATACTGATTTGGCTGCAAAAAATGCAGATACTTAGCGTTGTTAGCATTGGCAATGGCATGCATTAAATGCGAGCTTGTGGCCCACATATCGACTGCGTATTGATGTAAATCATCCCAGCTAGTGAATTCATAATCTGGCCCCATTTCTTGGTAGCGAAAATCGCGATGCTCTGATCCTTGTTCACCGACCGTTTCAATCGCTTGATTAGTAACACTAATGTGATAGTTATAATTAGACTCTGCGAGCTTCCAAAGTAGATTAGAAATTGGGCTATTACGAAACCATGAATTAGACATTAATGCGGCTCGGGAGCTGTGTGTATTTTGCAGGTTCTGTTTTTTAGCAACTAGGTCTACCAAATCTTTTGACACTGTATTGGCGACTCGGTTCACCCAACTTCGGGGGTAACTGGGATGAGTGCCGCTATTCTTGTATATCGAAGGTGGCATAACCACATCATTAAAACCGTCTACGTTAATCAATAAATCAAATTCGGCACCAAGGGCATAGTAATAGTTCAACATCATCAACTGCTGCGGCTGCCGGAAACCACCGGCTGCCAAAACATACAGAATAACCTCACGACCTTCATACTCCGGCAAGCCAGCCAGCAGTGTTTGGTATAAGTTCCTAGGTAACACGCCGTTGGTGGTACCCACGGCCACCGAACCACCGATAACGCCAATAATCAACTTATCGTCAGAACGTTTAACAAAGGCTTTGTCGGTCTCCACCTTAATGCGTGTATAGCACTCAGGCAGACTATCGCCGACGCACCCATCTGCTCTAACCTTAGCGTCAGTGACATAACCAAAGTATGGGTGTAGCACTTCCTTGCGACGAATATCTTGCTGTACATTATGTTCATCTTCGCCGCTGAATACTGGCCCCTGTTGAATCTCAGCAATGGTATTTAGTCGGGCACGCTGCATCGTTTGGCGATCATAGTCACCAAAACTTAGCCGAAAGAACCCATAGGCAACTAACTCCAACAAAACGTAATTCACCAAGACGATTACGCTATAAAAAAATAACTTTTTGATACCTACTCCGAGGGGGTGTTGTGACCGTATAAGGTATAAATAATGCAGCGATACCAGTGCTTCAACTAGCGCGTATCTGCCATCAGCTTGAATAGCCACGATCATAGCATTTTTGATTTAACGCGGAATAGTAAAAATGTCCGCGTAAGATGTGCTTAGGGAGCCTCTGATCAATTTAATGGGTGGCAACATGACATCTGTCACCCACTATTGATGATAGTCGTCAATAGTGGGTATCGCTTAGCCGCTTTATAGTTGCCTTATAAACAATGAGGCCCTATGAATACCGCACTTAAAACAACACAATTGAGCGTTCGCTTCGGTAACAAATTCGCACTTAACTCAATCGATCTTTCGATCGCTGCCAGCGGTGTTACCGCATTACTTGGCGCCAATGGTGCCGGTAAGACCACCCTGATCAACTGCGCCCTGGGGCTATGTAAGCCAAGCTCTGGCACAGTTCAACTATTCTCTAAAACACCCGGCGAAATCGAGGCGAAAAAATTAATTGGCGTAATGTTGCAAGACTCCGCTCTGCCCGACCTGCTAAGCCCACGCGAACACATTCAACTATTTAGTAGCTACTACCCAAACCCGCTTAGCTTAAAACAGTTATCGCAACGATGTGGTCTAGAAAGTTTTGTCGACAAACGTTATAAAACACTCTCGGGTGGCCAAAAACGTCGTGTTCAATTTGCCCTGGCTATCATCGGGCAACCCAAAATCGTGTTTCTCGACGAGCCTACGACTGGTTTGGATATTGATGCACGAAACCTTGTTTGGAATACCATCAACGAATTACGTCACACCGGCACAGCGGTGCTGCTCACCACCCACTATCTAGAAGAGGCCGACTCCTTAGCCGACCACACAGTTGTGATGAATAATGGCGAGATCATCGCCAACGACTCTACAGAACATATTCGAGCGGCCGCTTCTGGTGCTGTTATCCAATGTGAAAGCACGCTAGACCTCAATATTATCGCCGCTTTAGACGATGTACGTTCAGTAAAAATGCGCGGCCGAAAAATAGCAATCTCAAGTCGTAACGCTACTACAAGCCTAGCGGCGCTGTTGGCGCTAGACCCAAAATTAAGCAATCTAACAGTCAGCAAATCAAGCTTAGAAGACGCCTTTAAGCAACTCACCGACAATTCAAAAACAACAGGGGACTCAGCATGAATGCATTAATAAACGAAACCGGCGCTGAAATCCTTAAAGCGATTCGTGCTCCTGAGTTTCTATTACCAACCCTCTTGATGCCATGCGCCTTTTACAGTTTGTTTGGTGTAATTCTAAGCACCGGCAATAACAATGCTGCGTACTTATTAGCCACCTACGGCGTATTCGCGGTAATGGGGCCATCCATATTTGGCTTCGGAGTGGGCGTGGGTAACGAGCGAGATAAAGGCTGGCTGCAGTTAAAGCAAGCTGTCCCAGCGCCGCCTTATGGTTACATTGTGGCTAAGATTATTACCACACTACTGTTTGCCTGCTTGGCGCTTATGCCGATCTACTTAATCGCAGGGTTCTTCGGTGGCGTTGAGCTACCGCGTGAAATCTGGTTAGGTCTATTTGGCATCCATTTGATCTCAGCGATACCGTTTGTATTGATCGGCCTTAGCTTAGGCTTCTCCTTGAATTCCGGCGCAGCAGTGGCGATATCGAATATTGTTTTTCTTGGCTTAGCGATTCTTGGAGGCCTATGGTTTCCGGTCTATGCGTTCCCCTCTTTAATGCAGACCATAGCAAAATTTACTCCATCGTATCACCTCGCCGAACTGGCACTTGCCATTGTTGGAACAGGGGGCGAGCACGCCAGTAGTTTTAATCTAATAAGTGTCTTAATTATGAGCCTAGTTCTTTTGGGCCTCGCTATTTCAGCATGGATACGTCAACGCTAAACCGGAGAATACGATGTTAAAAAATACCTTCTATATAAGTGCCTTGGGCACCATCTTAACCTCGATTCTAGTGTTATCAGTCTTGCCGACACCAAAGGAGTCTTTACTGACCACGTCTGTCGAGTCTGGTGTTTTACTAATCGAAAACGCGACCGTTTTTAATGGCGAGGTCTTCCTCGAAAATACCGATCTTGAGATTGTTAATGGAATTATTAGCAACATGGGAGAAAATTTAAATTCCATAGCGACTCGCCGTATCGATGCGTCAGGCAAAACGATTATCCCTGGGCTAATCGATGCCCATACACATACATTGGGCGATGCCTTGTCATCGGCGCTAAACTTTGGTGTTACCACACAGCTTGATATGTTCACCACGCCCAGCATACTAAGCCGCGAGCTGAGTATGCGAAACAATGTTGCTCAAGCCGAGCAAGCGGACTTATTCAGCGCCGGCATGTTAGCCACCGTCGATGGCGGTCACGGCACACAATTCGGCGTACCGATAGACACGCTATCATCACCAAGCCAAGCTGAACACTGGGTGGAACAACGCATCCAAGAGGGTTCGGACTATATTAAATTGGTTTACATGCCCTACTCCGATTACTTCAAGAGCTTAGATCGGCCAACCTCAGCGGCAATCATTCAAGCTGCACATAAAAATGGAGTGCTGGCAGTGGCTCACGTCTCATCGCAACAGGCAGCTAAAGAACTACTCGAAGACGGTATTGATGGTTTGGTGCATATATTTGCTGACCAAGAAATAAGTCAAGAAGTGTTAGATCTAGCCAAGAGTAACGATGTTTTTGTGATACCAACTCTCTCGGTTATCGCTTCAGCAGACCAATCGAGACTGGCTGATGAGCTAAGTAAAGACTTGTCAATCTCCGATTATCTTCAGCCCGAGCAAAACCAGCAATTGGCCTCAAGCTATGGTGAACATAAAATACCCGGTTTTGAGCTTTCCACTGCGCTCTACAACACCAAGCTCTTACATCAAGCCGGCATTACTATTCTTGCAGGCTCAGACGCACCGAATCCAGGCACTACCTACGGCGCATCTATTCATCAAGAGCTTGAATTGCTAACACAAGCAGGTTTGAGTATCGTCGAGGCCATTAATGCAGCATCGAGCAGTGTGGCAAACGCGTTTACACTGAACTCGATCAACGCGACTGGTGAAACCGCAAGTCCACGAGGTCGCTTGATTAGCGGGGCAAAAGCAGATTTCATCCTATTAAATTCATCGCCCCAAGAAGATATTAAAGCAACACGCGCGATACATAGCATCTATAAAAATGGCTCGAAAGTAGAACGAACAAAGGCGATCTCAGTGACCCAAAGCCCCAATAACCTGCGCTTACATAATCCCAACTTGAGTAACTTTGGCAATGGCCTGGAAGCAGCTCGGCAGCTGACGTGGAGTCCAAGCGATGACTCAATCGCTAATGGCTCTTCAGTAGCCACTATTGAAATCGACAATGCGATTTTAAAAATTACCGCGATTGTGCGCCAAGGTTTTATGTTCCCTTGGGCCGGAGCCTCCCTATTTGCAGAAAGCCCGGTAGACATCTCCGATTATTCGAGCTTAAGCTTTAAGGTTCGTGGAACAATTGGCCAGTACCAAGTACTAACATTCTCGGGGCCGCAAAGTGGCCCGCCTCCATCACAATCATTTAAGGTTAGTGGCGAGTGGCAAACGGTGAGCATGGCACTATCACGTTTTCGTGGCTTGGATAAAACTCAACTATCCGGTATGGCTATTGTTGCAGGCCCCAGGCAAGGCGAATTTGAGTATTACCTTGATGATGTTAAGCTGGTTAAATAATGACGATTTTCAAACTCGCCAGCCATAATTACTGGAAAAAACCGATTGGTGAAAGGCCTGAATTCTATCTGGTCTACCTACTTTTCTATTTTTTTCCTTGGTTATTCCAAACCCCAAGCTCAGGAGACATAATTGCCTCTGTTGTAGCAATCTCAGTGTTTATACCGATCTACTTTCATGGGCATAAACAGGCGGGTTTAAAAAGTGTTCCGCACGTTATCGCTATATCGGCAATCGGCTTCGCCTTATCGCCATTCTTCGGTGCACATGGAGTGTTTCATATCTATGCGATGGTGCAAGCAGGCTTCATTCGTCCTGAACGAGCCGCTTGGATTGTTGCGCTAATCACTACCGTGGTCTTTAGTCTGTTTTCGTGGCTAACACATCAGACCTGGTGGGATTATAGCTTCCCGATATTCATCGGCATTATTACCATGATCGGCACCGTATCCACCGCCGAAAGAATTGAACAAACTGCTCAGCTTGAGCGCTCGAGAGCGTTGGATAAGCAACTAGCGGCCGTCGCTGAACGGGAACGTATTGCTCAAGACCTGCATGATTTATTGGGTCAAACACTAACAATGGTGGCACTTAAATCTGAGGTTGCGGTAAAGCTATTTGAGAAAAACCCCAAGCAAGCCAAGCAAGAGTTAGAAGAGATACGCGATGCTGCGCGTAGTGCCCTGAAAGACGTTCGCGAGGCGGTTGCGGGGATGAATAAAACCACCTTGAACGCAGAGATTAAACGAGCCCAGCAGATACTTAGCTCAGCCGGTGTTACTCTTGCCATCGAGGGTGTAATCCCGACACTAAAGGCCGAGGTAGACCAAGTGCTTGGCTTGGCCGTTAGAGAAACCATGACCAATATTGTCAGACACTCCAAAGCTAAATCGGCAAACCTGTTAATCGAAAAAACAGCTGAAATCTTGTTACTGACGGTAGAGGATAACGGCATCGCCGAACCAATAAAAGAAGGCTCAGGCCTCAGCGGTTTACGCAAACGTATCGAGAGCCTTGGCGGGCAAACAGAATTTCAACTAACCCCAGGCCTAAGAGTGTCGATTCAAATTCCTAACTGGAAACCAAACTAACATGATTCGAATTATTATTGCCGAAGATCAATCTTTGCTGCGCGGCGCGTTAGCAAGCCTGTTATCTCTTGAGGATGATATTCAGGTTGTTGCTCAAGCATCGGATGGTGCCGAAGCATTAGCCTTGGTAGAACAGCATACTCCCGACGTATTACTAACCGACATAGAAATGCCACACGCGTCTGGCATAGACGTTGCTCGAAAACTTAAAGAGTCACAATCGCCAACCAAAGTGATGATTGTAACCACCTTCGCTAGACCGGGGTACCTGGAGCGCGCTCGATCAGCCGGGGTACTCGGTTATGTGTTGAAGGATGCGCCGAGCGAATCTTTGGCTGACTCATTACGCAAAGTAGCCAACGGGCAACTTGTCATTGAGCACGGTTTAGCGGAAGCGGCATGGGCATCTCCTGACCCACTGAATGACCGCGAGCGAGCAATACTACGGCTCGCAGAACAAGGTCAAAGTAATAAAAAAATCGCTCAACAATTGTATTTGAGCGCTGGCACAGTGCGCAATTACCTAGCCGAGGCCACCCAGAAATTAGGCGCTGGCAACCGCATCGAAGCCGCCAGAATAGCCAGAGAGAATGGTTGGTTATAGACTCGAGAACGCCTCTGACCCAAGAGACTCCTCTTCGAGAGCAGCCTCATCTTCGCTTGAAGTTAAGACTAATCGCAATTTCATTTCGCCGGCCCAGTATAGAAAGAGCAATCAACCGTATGGTCATTAACCATGCCGGTGGCCTGCATAAACGCATAGCAAATAGTACTGCCAACAAATTTAAAACCACGTTTTTTTAGCGACTTACTCATCGCCTCAGATGCGGCCGTAGTCGCTGGCACGTCTGACAATGACTGCCTAGCGTTAATCACTGGTTGACCGCCAACAAACGACCAAAGATACTCAGAAAAACTGGGGGCTGATTTATCCGCCTGCATATCCAAATATAGCTGAGCGTTGACGATAAATGCATTCACCTTCAATTTATTTCGGATGATGCCTGCATCACTAAGCAACTCATCACGCTTAGCTTGATCGTAGCGAGCCATTTTTTCAGGGTCAAACCCATCAAATACTGTTCGGTAATGTGCTCGCTTTTTTAGCACTGTAATCCAGCTTAAGCCGGCTTGTGCTCCTTCAAGATTGAGCATTTCAAAAAGCTGACGGTCGTCATAAACCGGCACTCCCCATTCTTGATCGTGATATTGCTGATACAGCTCATCATTTGAGCACCACTGGCAACGCCTTATCTCAGACATCTCGTTCTCCAAAAAAAATTATTTCTCATCACCACGCAGAGCCTTAACTTTGTCGTGCATGCTCAGGCGAGTGGCCTCTTCTGGCGCAACCGGGTCACCGGCGGCGACGGTAAGTTTCCTCATGAAACCTGCCGGCCAGCCTTTCAGCGCTGACCCACGTTTACGACTCGACCAAGTGCCCCACATACCACGCAGGGCTAACGGAATCACCGGCACCGGAGTACGTTTAAGAATCTCATCAATACCCGGTTGGAACTTACTCACTTCTCCATCTCGAGTGATCGCACCTTCCGGGAACACTACCACTAGCCGACCCGCTTCAAGCTCCTCGGCGATAGTATCAAAAGCCAACTTTACTAATTCAGGCCGCTCTCGCCGATTACCAATTGGAATAGACTTGAGCCAGCGAAATAAACGACCCGCGATAGGCAGCTCATAAAAGCTATACCACATCACGAAACGTGCGGGTCGTGGCAAAACTCCAAGCAAGATTGGAGGGTCAAAAAAGCTGACATGGTTACACACTAATAACGCTGGGCCAGTCTCGGGAATTTTATCAAGATCTTCTTTGCTAATTCGATAAACACAATGCGTTAACAACCAACTTACTAGTCTTAAAAAGTACTCGGGTATTTGCGAGAGAATATAAAGTGCAACGATGAGATTAAGTATCGCGACGATTTTAAATATCTCCATAACACTAAAGCCAGCCGCATCTAAGCCAATGCCCAAACCGCCGGCGATGATCATAAACAATGAATTTATTATATTGTTAACCGCGATAATCCTAGAGCGTTTAGACTCGCAACTTTTGGTCTGCATATAGGTATACAACGGCACTATAAACAGGCCGGCGAAAAATGCGATCATCACTAGATTGAACAAAGCCCAAAGCACACCGGGCTCAGCAAGTACTTGTGTTAGAGACCGCATCTGATCGCCTGGATCAATAATTGCCGAGCTCAAGTTCCAAGTGAACAAGCTCATTCCTAGAGCACCTATCGGCACTAAACCAAGCTCAACCCTACCAGCAGAGAAAACCGAACAGGCAAATGAGCCTAAGGCAATCCCGATGGTGAAGGTTGCTAGTAAGACAATCGCAACTTTAGGGCTGCCATTTAACACTTCAATAGCAAATACAGGGAACAAGGTTAATACTAAGGCACCAAAAAACCAAAACCATGAATTTGCCAGAATAGATTGAAATACACCGTGATCGGCGCGCGCCATCTTGATGATCTCGACCGTCTTGGTAAAAATATTAAACGACAATTTCAAATCTGGCGATGCCGCAGGAGCATCTGGGATTTTTCTAGCTGAGAACCAACCCAATACAGCAAAACTAACAATAGCAGCCATTAGATAAGGCAAATGAGATTGCTGCTCACTCAATGCACCACCAAGCACTTGACCCAATAATATGGCAATAAACGTACCGGCTTCAACATAGGCATTGGCGCTGATAATTTCATTGGGCTTAACGTGTTGCGGTAAGATGCTATATTTAATCGGCCCAAAAAAAGACGACTGTGCGCCTAAAGCAAATAACACCGCCAACATACCTGGCACATTTTGAAAGTATAACGCGACACAGCCGCATAGCATGATCACAATCTCGGCTAATTTGATCTGACGAATCAGCCAAGCTTTTTCAAATTTATCCGCAAGCTGACCGGTAATTGCGCCAAACAGAAAAAACGGTAGTATAAAGGCCACCAACGCCGAATTAACGTAAATACCACGATGCTCTTCAGCTAGAAAGTAGGTGATTAGAATAGCAAAAGCATAACGATAAACGTTATCGTTGAAAGCACCTAAAAACTGGGTACAAAAGTACGGTAAAAACCGCCGCTGGGTAATTAAATGTTTTGCCATGATAAGCGTGTTCCTACAAATTAACGTATCTGCTTTATTGTAATCATCCTGTAGACTGAAAAGACTACCACAAACCCTATGCAAACTCCGATATGACTGTTCCGCAAGTTGACACCCTGATTATTGGCCAGGGCCTCGCAGGCTCGATATTGGCCTTTCAACTCATCGCTCAAGGGCAGCGAGTACTGGTAATTGACAATGGTCACACGGGCAGCGCGAGCCAAGTCGCTGCGGGCATTATCAACCCGATCACCGGCCACCGCCTGAATTTAACTGAAGGCTTTGTAGACTATTACACATACGCTACGGCATTTTACGATCAACTTGAGAGCACCTTAGGAGTCAGCCTAATAACGCCCATCGATCAAGTTCGCCTATTAAAAAACCCCGGGCAAGCGAGCTATTTCAGTAAACGATTAGAACAAGCAAGCTACGCTGACTTTTTAGAAAAAAATACCGCCACTACCCTGTTTAAAAAACAAGAGTACGGTAGCGCCAAAGTTAAGCAAACATCAATCGTAGATACCCCGAAATTACTCGCAGCGATTAAGCACTGGTTACTTGCTCAAAACGCTTACCTTAATACGCGTGTCGACTACAGCAAGTTGCATTTCGATTCAGCTGGCGTTAGCTATCAAGAATTTTCAGCCACACGGGTAATTTTCTGTGAAGGATATCAAGCCATTAATAACCCTTGGCTAAAAAACTTACCCTTCAAGTTGGCAAAGGGCGAGATTTTAACAATCGAACATCCGAAAGAACAAATGAAAGAAGAGTCAACGCACATGCTGAGCTGGGGCAATTGGCTAACTCCGTACGGCGATAATTACGCCAAACTCGGTTCCAACTACGCGTGGCAAGACACCGATCTAACTCCGTCAGAGGCGGCACGAGAAAAACTACTCAACAGCCTAGAGGGCCAAACTGGCCTACGGCCGACTGTGGTGAACCACCAAGTAGGCATTCGCCCTACCACCACGCATCGACACGCCTTCGTCGGCAGCATCAGCAAACAAGTTGGCGCGTTTTGCTTTAATGGATTCGGCAGCAAAGGCTGCTTAACCATTCCCACTCACAGCGAACTTTTATGCGACCACCTACTGAACAACACACAACTGCCTGAAGAGTTAAACAAATGGCTTTAACCGATGACGCACATCAAATCATTCGAGATCACTTCCAAGATAAAAGTAAGCGGGTAGCGATTGACGCCACCTGTGGTAATGGTTTTGACACTCAGTTTCTAGCTGAACTCGGGTTCAAGCGAGTTCTCGGTTTCGATATTCAAGAGATCGCCATCAGCGCCACTCATGAACGTCTCAAACAAGCAGAGATAAATCAGGTTGAATTAGTTTTAGCGAGTCACCAACTCATGCATAGATATATAGATGCGACGGTAGATTGTGTAATGTTCAATTTTGGTTATCTCCCCACTGGCGATAAAGCGATTGTCACTACTCCAGAAAATAGTGTTGCGGCCTTAGCGGTGGCAGCAAGCCTGTTGAGCCCAGACGGCCTGATTTCGCTAATGTGTTACCCCGGGCATCCCTCAGGTGCGGCAGAGACGCACGCAATTCGAGACTGGTTCAAGACACTCAACAGTCAATGGATTGTAAAAACCCATTTAGCGGTTTCGCCAAAACCAACCGCCCCGATTCTGTATACACTTCGACTGCGTTCAGCGCACATAAATGAATTAAGCTAAACACTGACTATAGAGTATCGAGCAAAAGAATCACCTCTATGACCGAGGAAACGCTCGATCGGTAATTAAGCTAGACATCCATCACAAGAGTCTTAAGGAGCCTCTGATTAAGAAGCCTGATAAATTCAGGTTTCTTTGCAACACACTCCACTAAACAATTGATCTAAAAGGGTAATGATAAGTTTCTTAGCGTGGGTATCTAGCTAGTAGCTAGTAGTAATCACAGAGCAGTAAACTACTAACACGATTAAGGCCAACGCATACTGTTTACATGACCAGTTTACATAACCATGGTTAAGCAGTTTAATTAACGCTGTAATAATGGAATATTTCCCTTATAAGCCTAATTATCTCTAACTTAGGCTCTACATTGAGGTCTCACATGAAGTTTCCCTATATTCTTATCCTATTTAGTCTTCTAATCGCAGTTAGCACCAGCTCGGCTCACGCGGTCCAAATAAATGAAATTCGTATCGATCAACCTAGTTCCGATAACGATGAATACTTCGAGTTGCAGGGCTCGGCTGGCGAAAGCCTCGAAGGCCTGACATACCTTGTAATTGGTGATGGTACAGGTGCCAGTGGCACTATCGAAGCGGTGGTCGATTTATCTGGCCAAGCGCTAGATGCGTCAGGGCTATTTGTTGCTGCAGAATCTACCTTCACTCTGGCTACAGCCAATCTTACTGCCAATCTTAACTTTGAAAACTCTGACAACGTCACCCACCTGCTCGTGCGCGGCTTTGTTGGCGCAAATGGCGATGACTTGGATATGGATGATGACGGCATGTTAGATACCTTGCCATGGGTTAGCATTGAAGACTCTGTTGCCTTAAAAGAAAATGATTCGGGCGAGCTGCTCTATAGCGATAATATAGTTGGCCCAGACGGCACAAGTGTTCCAGGCCATGTTTATCGATGTGGCGATGGTTTTGAGATTGGTATATTTGACCCAACGGCTATAGATGCTTTAGATACGCCAACCGCTGCCAATCCCTGCCCAGAGCAAACCCTACAAATTAACGAAATACGAATTGATCAACCTAGCAGTGACCTTGACGAATATTTCGAACTTATCGGGACTGCGTCACAAAGCCTAAACGGTGTTTCTTACATCGTTATCGGCGACGGAACAGGCGGCAGCGGCACGATCGAATATGTACTCGATCTTAGCGGTCAAACGATCGCGGCGAGCGGACTGTTCACGGTTGCAAAATCTAGCTTTACCTTGGCAACAGCCGATTTAACGGCCGCACTCAATTTTGAAAACAGCGACAATGTGACACACCTATTAGTACGCGATTTTAGCGGCGCTAACGGAAATGATCTGGACATCAATGATGACGGCATTTTTGATACAACTCCTTGGTCAGAAATTATTGACTCTGTATCATTAAAAGAATCAGATACTGGCGACTTACTCTATGGCAACGTAATTGTAGGTCCGGACGGTACATTTGTTCCAGGCCATGTTTATCGATGTGGTACTGGTTTTGAGATTGGTAAATTTGACCCATCGGCTTTAGATGCTTTAGATACTCCAACGGCGGCTAATACTTGCCCAGAGCAAGCTCTACAGATTAACGAAATACGTATTGATCAGCCTAGTAGTGACCTTGACGAATACGTCGAGCTTGTGGGACCTGCGTCACAAAGCTTAGACGGTGTTTCTTACATCGTAATCGGCGATGGAACTGGCGGCAGCGGCACGATCGAATCGGTACTCGATCTTAGTGGTCAAACGATCACGGCGAGTGGCTTGTTTACGGTTGCAGAATCTAGCTTCACATTGGCGACAGCCGATTTAACGGCCACACTCAATTTTGAAAACAGCGACAATGTAACGCACCTTTTAGTGCGTGATTTTAGCGGCGCAAATGGGAATGATCTGGATACCAATGATGACGGCGTTTTAGATGTAACTCCTTGGTCAGAAATTATCGACTCAGTCGCATTGAAGGAAAACGATGTGGGCGACTTACTCTATAGCGACGTAATCGTTGGCCCAGATGGCACGCAAGTCCCCGGACATGTATTTCGCTGCGATAGCGGCTTCGAAATCGGCACGCTTAGCCCTATAGATGTCGATTCTAAAGACACACCTACCGCGGCCAATGATTGCGCTAACACAGGCGGCGGAAATGCAATTACAGTGTTCATTCATGAGATTCAAGGATCTGGCGACGTCAGTCCCTTAGACGGACAGCTAGTGAAAACAACAGGTGTAGTAACGGGAGACTTTCAAGGTGGAGCTGCATTGCGTGGTTTTTACATGCAGAGCACTGATGCTGATGCCGATGCTGATCCGGCTACCTCCGAAGGCATTTATGTATTTGATCCAAATGGCGCTGACCTTGTGGTCGGAGATTTGGTAGAAGTAGTTGCAACCGTTGATGAGTTTTTTGGTCTTACTGAGCTGACCAATGTTGTCTCGGTAACCAATATCGGAACTGGAACGATAAGCCCAACAGCCGTAGTTTTGCCTGAAACAGTCGACGGCGAATTAGAACGCTATGAAGGTATGTTGGTCGAAATCGTTGCCGACATGACGGTCAGCCAGAACTTCTTTGTTGGTCGTTATGGGCAACTAACATTATCCGCCAATGATTCGCTGGGTAACGCGGGTCGCTTGTTTCAGCCAACCAATCAATTCCCAGCATTGTCCCAGGGAGCGATTGATTTAGCCGCTGAGAATGCCAGACGGATTTTAATCTTGGATGACGGGCAAGACATCAGCGGTTTCGGTGATAACCCCAATCCAGTACCGTACATTGGCTTTCCACCGACCGCTTTAAGAGCGGGCGATGCAGTCACTAACTTAATCGGCATATTGGATTACGGCCGTATTAATTCATCGTCTACCCCAGCTCGAGATTACCGCTTACAGCCAACGCAAGCTCCAATCTTCAGCCAAGTCAATTTACGTGAAACCAGCCCATCAAGCACAGGTGGTCGACTCAACATAGCCAGCTATAACGTACTAAACTACTTTACTGGCATTGATGGCAGCGGCTCAATTTGCGGTCCAAATGGCAGTTCAGGGTGTCGGGGAGCAGATACTTTAAGCGAGTTCGAGCGTCAAAAAGCCAAGATCGTCAATGCCATCACAGCCATGGACGCGGATATCTTTGGATTAATTGAGATAGAGAATAATGGCTTTGGCGCGAACAGTGCAACACAATCGTTAACTGACGCGGTTAATGCGCAGCTTGGTTCTGAGGTTTATGCAATCGCATCAATTGATGATCAACCTCTTGGTGGCGACGCCATCACGGTCGCCATGATCTACAAAACGGCGGTCGTGAGCCCAGTAGGCACGGCAGTGACATTATCCACTGGCGCATTTGATCAAAACCTACCTAACGGTCGTTCTCGAGCACCATTAGCGGTTAGTTTCGAAGAATTGTCTACAGGTGAGCAATTCACTGTTGTGGTTAATCATTTCAAGTCTAAGGGTTCTGGCCCAAGCGACCCTAATGACCCGAATGCGGACCAAGGCGATGGTCAAGCTAACTGGAATGTAAGACGAACTGAGGCTGCTAACGACTTAGCCAATTGGTTAGCCACTAGCCCAACCGGTATCGTAGACCCGGATGTACTAATTATTGGTGATCTAAACGCTTATGCTAAGGAAGACCCAATCCTCGCGCTTAACAATCTCGGTTATACCGATTTGATATCGAGTTTTAACGGTAACCAGCAGTACTCTTTTGTCTTCGATGGACAATCAGGTTATTTAGACCATGCCTTGGCGAATGCTGACTTACTGACTCAAGTAAGCGGTATCGTAGAATGGCATATAAATGCCGATGAACCGGCCGTTATCGATTACAACGAAGACTTTAATCCCGCAGGTTACTACTCACCAGAGCCCTACCGCTCATCAGATCATGATCCAGTTATTATTGGTTTGGATTTATTCACAGCACCTGTTGATGCCGATGCTGATGGAGTTGTAGATGGAGCCGACCTTTGTCCAAACTCACAGGCTGGCAATGTGGTTAATGCAAATGGTTGTAGCGCTCAGCATTTGATCGTTCTTAACTGCGAAGATCTATTGGCTAGGAGTAGAGGCCGATACATAAGCTGCGCCTTCCGCGAAATAAGAAGCGGCTTGCGCGCCGGTTTAATCAATCGACATAAGGCACGGGTGCTGAAATTTAAAGCCATCCGCAAGGCAATCTACAGTAGATACCGTTCAGGAAAGAGATGGTGGTAGAGAACTAGGAAATAGGAAGTAGCAATAAAACAAAAGCCCCGCTCATTGAGTTGGGGCTTTTTTTGTTGGCTTGTCTCGTTCGATAACGATCTAACCCAGACGTGTATCTAGCCCGTGCACTCATGCTTAAAATCATTTAGCCCAGGCATCTGGGCTAAAAACATAGCTGGTCACGATTGGCAAATTTGTTGACTCGTGTAAAATACTCCTGCAATAAATTGTGATACGATTCACCAGATATTTGTACCAAAACTGTAGTTGCACGGTCTGGCCTGCGGTCAAAATGGGCCAGATTCGAGGGATCGAGCTTAATGGATACACCAAGCCCACTCGATAATGATTTCGTGAGGAAAGATTATGAAAATTTATAAATCCACCTTTGTGGCTGCAGCCATTCTGTCGCCCAGCAGTCAGTTCGCAGCGTATTGCCGAGCCAACTCTGTGTATCGAACCGCATGAATTTACTCACCCGTCTGAGCATTGCGCTGGTTTGCCTGTTGGCAAGTCCGGCAGGTGCCAGCGATGACCAATGGTTTGAAGATTTTAAACGCACGGCAAGCCCTAAGCAGCTTTACACGTTTCTATATGCCATGCCTAAAGGTGGCGATCTGCATCACCACTTAACGGGCTCCAACTTTAGCGAGTGGTGGTATGAGGCAGCTACCGATCAGAAACTAAACGGCGGCTATCAGTACTACAGCAAAACTAAAGTAAATAACTGCTTGGATTATGGCAGTGATATGTTCGGCCCGGTGCCGTATTTAATATTGTTCAGGAATATTCAACACAGCGAATACGAGAAGTTGTCCGACTGCGAAAAAGCAGAGTACAAAAAACTCGAAGAACTCAATGAGAAGGAAAAATCGGCTTGGTTGAATAGCATCAGGCTTGATAAACCGCATGAAGGTCGCAACGAACTATTTGAAAAGCATTGGCAACGGCTTAATGATATGGCGGCGAATCCGTTTATTATTGCTGAAATGATCGTCAAAAATATGCAGTCGTTCGCCGCCGAAGGCGTGACCT
>Ga0316189_10002995_pt1 | contig 16445 bp, 10 predicted proteins | sample LowCovwburrow_MG_FD_204930 | JGI IMG/M metagenome (GOLD analysis project Ga0316189, IMG submission 204930) | Coastal sediment microbial communities from Maine, United States - Lowes Cove worm burrow | ecosystem: Environmental > Aquatic > Marine > Coastal > Sediment | place: USA: Maine... | reverse complement strand
GCATTGGCAGTTACGGCAATCACGGAATTCAGCCTGACGAGTGGTTTGGTATTCCTGCTTCTCTATGCAGTTCTTCCTGCAGTGGCTGCTGCCACAATGGGAAGAGTCGGTGGCATGGGGCGCAGTGGGCAGCAACTTGCTCTGGGGTTGTTTCTGGCCACCATAACAGCACTACTGGCTAGTGCAGGCTCTCAGGGTGTGGGCATCCACGCCTTTGTAGAGCAGTTGCTCGCACCGCTGTTTAATGGCCTGGTATCGGCTATTCCAGTCGGTGAGCAGGCGGCTCTGGAAGCATTGGAGCAGATGAAAACACTGACAGTCTGGGCATTTCCGGGCTTTCTGGCTTTCAGCCTCTGGTTGATCTGGTGGATGGATATTCTGCTGGCTCGAAGAGTTGCCGTCAGGTATGGCTTTTTCAGGGGTGATCACAGCGAAATGCTGATGATCAGATTTAGCAAGGCAGTAGGTATTGCCTTGATAGTGGTAACCGTACTGGCCAACATTACCGATGGCTCAGTACAATATATTGCCGTCAGCACCGCCATCATGTTGGCCGGACTGTTGGCATTGCAGGGTATCTCAGTGGCACATGTGTGGCTTAAAGCACGCAGATTGCAGATGATGCTGATGATTATGTACCTGCTACTATTGATATGGTCTGTAATGATATTACCTTTCATCATTATCGGCCTGTTGGATATTTGGTTTGATTTTCGCCGGAACATGTTTCCGACAAATGGAGAAGAGTGATGCAGTTAATTCTACTAGAACGTGTTGAAGGTCTTGGTAATGTAGGTAGTGAAGTTACCGTACGTGCCGGTTACGGACGCAACTTCCTGATTCCTCAGGGTAAAGCGATTATTGCCACTGATGGCAACCGCAACCTGTTTGAACGCCGTCGTGCGGTCCTTGAAGCGAAGCACCATACTGAGCTTGAAGCGGCAGAGGCTGATGCAGCCAAGTTGAGCGGTGTTGAACTCTCAATTGTTCGCTCCACATCTGATGGAGAACACCTCTACGGTTCTGTAACAACAAATGAGCTTGCCGAGCTTCTTACCGAAGCAGGCCATGCGACTCCACGTCGTAACATCCTGCTCGATGAACAGATCAAGACCGTAGGTGAGCATCCGTTCCGTGTTCGTTTGCACCCGGATGTTACCGCTGAGATGACCATCAAGGTCGAATCCCAGAGCGCTTGACCCAACCAACCCCCCTTCCGCGCACTAGCGGCCTGCGTGAGCGAGTGCCGCCTCACGCCTATGATGCGGAGTGTGCGGTTCTTGGGGGGATTATGCTTGACCCGGAAGCCTACGAGCGCCTTGAAGGCGCTCTGCTTCCGGAACATTTTTATGTTGAAGCCAACGGCAAGGTGTTCAATGCCATTGCCGAGCTTGCCGCACGTCATCAACCTGTTGATGCACTCACCGTCAAAGACATGCTTGAGCGCACCAATGAGCTCGAAGTTTGTGGTGGCGAGGCCTACCTAAGTGACCTGGTCGGATCTACCCCCTCCTCAGCCAATGTAAAACATTATGCAACCATTGTTCGTGAACGTGCTGTGCTTCGCGAACTTCTAGGTGTCTGCGGTGCTGTTTCACAGGACGTTTTTGAAGAGACTGCCCGCGAAGTTGCCGATCACCTTGATCAGGCAGAGATGCGCATGCTTGCTGTTGCTGAAAAGTTCAGCAGGTCTCGCCCATCATTCAGCAAAATGAGCGATCTGATGCTGGAGAGCTACAAAGAGCTTGAGAAGCGTTACGCTGAGAAGAGCTCTATTACCGGTGTTTCAACCGGCTTTAAAGATCTCGACACCATTACCGCAGGCCTGCAACGGGGAGATCTGATTATTGTCGCTGGGCGTCCGAGTATGGGTAAAACCGCATTCTCGATGAACCTGGCGCAGAATGCCGCTGTACGTGGCGATGACCCTCAGGTTGTTGCTGTATTCTCTCTTGAAATGTCGTCACAGCAGATTGCAATGCGTATGCTGGCATGTGAAGCCCGTGTTGATATGTCGCACCTGCGTACCGGCCGCTTTTCGGCCGAAGATTGGCGTAAACTTGCGCATGCAAGCGGCTCTCTGGCAGAGGCAAGCATCTTCGTCGATGACACTCCCGCCATCTCCGTTCTGGAGCTGCGTTCCAAGTGCCGCCGCCTGAAACGCGAAGCAGGACATCTCGACATGGTGCTGATCGATTATGTGCAGCTAATGAGTGGTCGGGAAAGCTCGGAACGTCGCGAGCAGGAGATAAGTGAGATCACCCGATCACTGAAAGGGTTGGCCAAAGAGCTTGAAGTGCCAGTGGTTGCACTATCCCAGCTCAACCGTTCACTGGAAGCACGTGCTGACAAACGCCCAATGATGTCAGACCTGCGTGAATCCGGTGCGATCGAGCAGGATGCCGACGTGATCATGTTCATCTACCGTGATGAGGTCTACAACAAGAAGCCTGAAAACGAGGGTGTCGCCGAAATCATTATTGCCAAGCAACGTAATGGCCCGATCGGTAATGTAAAACTCACCTTTATTGCCAAGCACACCCGCTTTGAGGATCACGCCCGCGATTTTGATTGATGCTGGTTCATCCGCAATAAGCATCCATGCTTACTGCTTTTAACGCTCTGAATCTGGATCAGATTAATAAGACCAAACCAGCGAAATAGCCGTTTCAGTATTTAGTTTTTTGGTAGTTACCGGAACCTTTGATGTGTGCTGAGCCGAAAAGGATATCTTGGTTGAAAGACGACTATTCAGTTTCTGCTGCACTGCAGTAACAGAGTTGCTGACAAAACCATTTTTGCCGCCCTCGCTGCTCAACTCCTGAGTGAATGTTGCCGCATCATTGATTTTCCATTTAACCCCAGTGGATACACGTCCAATTATTTCATTCGTTTTCTGATTTGCAGTCGATGTGGACTGACGCGCACCTGCACCAATCTCTGCCTTCCAGTGAAGTTCATCGTTCTTAATAAGCTCGCGCCCATAACCGACCGTCTCTCTCAAGCGCCGTTTGAATCCGCCAAAACGATCCGTATCAAAACCAACGCGCCCAAACAGATAATCAATCTCAGACATCTTCCAGTCTTCCTGAATTGAAGCACTGTACTTTTCAGCCGTTGTAGCTTTTCCGTCTTTCGAACTCATGGCAGCAGCTTCAACCGTTGAACGAAACTCCTCTGCATCCCATACGACTTTTGCCTTGGCATTCAATGTCTGGGTCTGGGTATTACCACCGGTCTGAACAAATCCCAGTTCCAGATCAGATTTCCAACTCTTCGGCTCTTCAATCTGAACAACCTCTTCGGTATAGGCAAAGCCAGAAAAACTTAGCATAGAAACAATCAATAAAAGTCGACGCATCATCTTACTCCTGAATAAAAACGCGGCGAACACTATGTTTGCCGCCACTACATACAAGAACATATTTCACACAATGAACAAAAAAGGCCTGCCACCCTTTCGGTTGGCAGGCCCTTTTTCTCTTTACGCAACAACGTCAGTTGATGATCACCGAATCCAACCGTTCCAGATCATTGATCACACGCCATGTGCCTTCACCCGACTCCACCTTGCTCTGCCACATGGAGAGACGATCCATGTACTCACGTGGATCCACATTATCGGAGCGGAGTTTGGTCACATTCAATGCCACCACATCAAAGCCACCCACCTGCAGTGGAATGTCACGTATAAATCCCTTCTTCAGCTCTTCCTTCAGATCAGAGAAGATCAGTACGCTCTTCTTTCCCACACCTGCTTCATTGAGGTATTCAATCGCCTGCAGCATGCCACCCGTGATGTCGGTGTAAGCAGATGGCTTCACCTCTTTCACAAAGCGGTCAATGTCATCACGGAACTTCAGCTTCTGACGATTGGCCATGCTCGGTCTATCATCAAAGGTGACTTTGGATACGATGTCCTTCTCACTGAAACTACCCGTATCAACGCGTGCCACGGCAAACGTATCTCCAGGGTTCAGCTTGGCCAGAGTATAGTTGATGATCAACTGAGCCTTCTTAAGCTCCTCGGTATAGGTGCCTGAAGTATCTAGCAACATGTAAACACCATGAGTCGTTGGCACTTCCGGTTGGTTGGAACAACCACCTACGAAAAATGCCAGAAACAACATGGCTGGAATGGTTAGTCTGTTCTTCATCTTACACCTCCTTGGTGGCGTGCGATTCGAAGAGATTGAGTCCCTTCTTTGCTTCACTGCCGGTTCTGCCTTTAATAAGACCTTCAATCCAAAGCGGCATGAAAATAATGAGATCATAGATACTGATCAGTGCAGCGCCTGCGTAGTACGAACCGCTGGCAACCATAGACATCAGGAATGCCAGCCCACGAAGCAGACCGACTCCCACCATGCCGAGCACGGTGCGTGAAGAGTGAATAAATGATTCCAGAGGAATGGCTACGAAGACAAGGGCAAACGGCAGGATAAAGCCCATGCCCATCTGTGCCGCCGTAGTAATCCAGCGCTGCGAACTTGCCGCCACAGAAGAACCGCCCTCAATCAGTGAAGCACGCAGTGCCGCATCATCCTGAGAGAGAATCTCACGCATGTAAGCAAGGCCTGCTTCCACACTGGCCAGAATCAGCAGGATGGAGAAGGTGATCCAGATCATGCGTACACGCATCTCATCACGCATGGAGCCAATCACCGGGAAGAGGCGCGTAATACGCAGACTCTCCATCAGGAACAGACCCATGGCCACTTCCACCAGAATGATTACCAGTGCAGCGATGTTGGCTGTTTTGAAGCCCATCAACATACCGCTACCACCGACCATCTCCTGCATCGGACGTGCAATCAGATTGAAGTTGATCGCAGCGCCACCCACAGCAATGGCCAGTACAAAACCGGCAATGAAGAACTGAGTCAGTGAAGAGGATGAGAGTGTACGAACCGCACCATCGGTTTTGGCGACAATGTTCTCATACTCATCCATCTGCTGATCAATCACAGCGGAACGCTCCAACAGCCCGGTAACCTTCTCGTCCACCTGTTTAAGGTCGCCATCCATGCGACGCCAGAACGGGCGCATCTTCTTCAGCAACATATGGCGGGAGCGGCTTGATTTTCGGTACTCTTCCAGCACATGCTGGTGGCTCTTTTGCATCGACCCATGAATGCTCTCAAGCACCTGACCCACCATCGGGTCGCCCTTGTTGGCCTGAATGTTGGCAACGGCATCGATCGCCTTGCCCCATCCGGGCGCTTCCGGGGGCGCTTCAGAGCTGCTCTTGTAGTCTTCATCAATCTTGGTCACCACATCACTGATCTTGCGATGCAGCGTTGGATACTCGGCCAGATCACGATGAACAATGGTATCGATTCGGGAGAACTCCCGTTCGATCAATCGCTCGGAGGCCTCCATACCGGCAGCCACCAGCACTTCCCTGTTACGATCAGCCAGTTTCTGGCTACTCCCCTGCAGCGCATCGGCCGCCTGTTGAAAGGCCTGCTTGGCCCCACTTGAAAATGCTTCGATCATCTTGTGCATCGGTTCGCGAGCCAGATAGGTCAGCAGCATCACAATGACGGTCCACACCACGGCTGAAATCGCCGGGCTATCTGACCACAACATATAAACATCAGAAAATGACATCATAACCTCCTTGTAAAACCGGCCTGGCCGACTTCATTGGTGATATCTGAATGAGAAGTTACAGATGCTTAAAAGTGAAAGATGTTACCGGCATCACATATAAGAAATGGTCGGTTTTTGATCAATAATGATTAAATATTAAAAGAAAATGGAATAAATCCACCATTTTTTGGCAATATGGCCGATTGGTGAATACGGGAGGAAAAACGGTTAAAAAGGTCGCTTGGCTGAAAAGTCGGCCAGTTCGCCCAGAAGTGCGTGAATCTCTGAATCACCAAAGTCGGGAAGTGCTGCTTTGGCACGCTCTGCATAATCGGCAGCACGTTGCATGGCATAATTGATACCGCCCTCTGCCTCAACACGTACACGAACCCACTCACGATCGCCCTCTTCATAGCCATCACGTTCGGCAATGGTATGCACTCGCTTGCGAAGCTCTTCATCACTGTTCATGGCATGAATCAATGGCAATGTAATTTTACCCTCTTCCAGATCATGCCCGACAGGTTTGCCCGCAGTGGCTTCATCGGAGAGGTAATCAAGCGCATCATCCATCAACTGGAACGCCACACCCAGACACATACCGTACTCGGCCATCTTCACGACCACTTCAGCAGGCTGACCACTAACATGTGCCCCTACCTCACTGGCTGCTGAGAAAAGAACAGCCGTTTTTCGCTCGATGACTTCCAGACACTCCGCCTCGGTCATCTCCAAATGGAATGTCCGAGAGAGCTGGAGCACTTCGCCTTCTGCCAATGCGTTAGTGACATTGGACATTAACCTGAGCATCTCCATATCACCATCGCTCACCATCATCTGGAAAGAGCGCGAAAAGAGATAGTCACCTACCAGTACACTTGCCTGATTCCCCCAGACGCCATTGGCAGATGGGGCTCCCCTTCTCTGATTCGCCGAATCCACCACGTCATCATGCAGCAGTGATGCGGTATGAATAAACTCGACCACCACCGACATCGGAATATGGCGATCGCCCCGGTAACCGAAATAACGGGCAATCAGCAAGCAGAGCAGTGGCCGCAGACGTTTGCCTCCACTGTTCACAATATAGTGGCCGATAGCCGGAATCATCATGATATCCGACTGCAGGTTTTCATGAATGCAGGCATTGACCCGAGCCATCTCGGGTTCGCAGAGGCTGATTGCCCGGTTCAGAGGGTTATTATCACTGTCTTGCACGGTGGCTGCATCGTAAACTGCACCGCTGATGCGTCAAGTTTCATTGTTTTTTAATAAATTCGAGCCTACATTGTCAGCCATGAAGCTAATGGGAAGAAATCGTAACCGCTGGAGCGCTGCATTTGCGCTCGTTTTTGCTGTGCAACTTCTTGCCTCTACACTCTGCCTGGTCTCATCTGCTCAAGCAGCTGAAGAGATCAAGGCAAGCCACTGCCATGAATCCATGCAACGCGATTCAGAGCAGCATGCCAGTATGCAGCATGAGATGGGTGACAGGTCGATGCAGAGCCAACCCGAACCATCGCCAATGTCGGCATGCTCCCACTGTGCATCCCCTGAAAACTTTGCACTCTTCGTCAATAATCTGGACCTGTCTTCAACTGATCTTCTACTCGCATTTATTGTGGTGGAAACAGCTCTGACCACCTCTGAAACCACTTCACAGAATTCCGTCGATAGAGCCCAGGCTCCACCGCGAAGCTCAACCACTCTTTACTCAACAACTCAACGCATTCGTATTTAATCCAACCCTGCTACTGAACAACCGTTTCATCTGAACCGGTACGTTGCCGTGCAACGTTATTTTTCAAAGCAGGAGAAGAAGTTGATAAACAACTCTGTCGTAAATATCGTCATTATTGCCTGGAGCCTGGTTATACCGCTCACAGCAGAAGCCAGCATGGCCACATCAGGCGTCATCACTGAAAAAGAGGCTGTTGCCAAAGCGCTCGCCAGCAATCCGCGTATTGCCGGCATGCAATCAAGAGCAGAGGCCATGAGCCACATCCCATCACAGGCAGGAGCCCTGCCCGACCCGGTGTTGAGTCTAAACGCACTGAATCTGCCAACAGACAGCTTCTCCACAACACAGGAGAATATGACCCAGCTGCAGGTAGGAGTCTCTCAAACCATCCCATTCCCAGGCAAGCTGGGGTTGAAAGAAGAGGCAGCAATGTATGAGGCCAGCGCAGCAAATTCGGCCACTGGAGAGACAATACTACGGACTGTTCGCGCCACTCGTCTGACATGGTGGAATATCTTCTATCTGGACCGGGCTATAGCGACACTTCATCGCAACCAGATGTTGCTGCGTCAATTTGTGAAAATTGCCGAAACAAAATATAAAACCGGACAGGGCCTTCAGGCCGATGTATTGATGGCACAGGTGGAGCTCTCCAAGCTGCTGGATTCTGAAATCAGCCTGCGCGCCACACGACGCACACAGGTAGCGCAGTTCAATGCACTGCTCAATCGCCCGGCTGAAACTGAAACACTCCTGCCAGGAAACATTGATGAAGCGCTTTCACAGGCACCTGATGCGGCACTGCTTCGAAACCGGGCCAAAGCGAAGCGGCCACTTCTACATGCGCAAAAGAGCAGAATAGGAGCCGCCCACAGTCGTAGAGCTCTGGCTGAAAAAGGTTACTTCCCAGACTTCACGCTAGGCGCTGCCTACGGTTCTCGAAATGGAATTAATCCGATCAATGGTCAGAAGAGATCTGACCTGGCTTCCATCAAACTAAGCATGACCATCCCCCTTTATGCAGGGAGCAAGCAATCCAGCGCTGTTGAGCAACAGAAAGCCGAGGCTGCAAAAGAACAGTTCTATTTTGATGACCTGAACAGAGAAGTGGATGCTGAGATCGAGCGCACCCTTGCCGATTACCAGGCAGCTTATAACCGGGCCTCTCTGTTCAAATCCGGCATCATTCCCCAAGCCAGTCAGAGCGTGGCATCGATGCTGTCCGCCTACCAGGTAAATAAAGTTGACCTGCTCAATCTGATAAATGCCCAGATCACCCTCTACAACTATGAAACCCAGTACTGGAAAGCAATCAGCAGTGGCAAGCAGGCATGGGCCAGAATGGAAGCGGCTATCGGAGAGGAGATCAGCGAACAATTTAATGAAGAGAGCGGCAGGGAGTCCGGCCATGAATAAAAATATCATCATTACAGCAGTTGCCACCCTCATCATTGGTTTCGCAGTAGGTTACCTGCTCGCTCCGGCGGAAAAGAGAGAAGGCGAAATCGACGCCAGGAAGAGCGCATCAAAAGAGCGTAAACCTGTTTTCTACCGTAATCCGATGAATCCGGCGATTACCAGTCCGGTCCCTGCTAAGGATGAAATGGGCATGAAATATATTCCTGTCTATGCCGATGGTAAGACATCTCAAAACATCTCTGCAGGCGCCGTCAGCATCGACCCTGTGACCATGCAAAACATCGGTGTGCGAACAGCTACAGCCAAACGCACCACACTCTCCCGCGAGATTCGAGCGGTGGGACGGGTCACCTTTGATGAGCAGCGTGTGGCACGCTTCCATTCAAAAATTAACGGCTGGATTGAACAGCTGTTTATCGAAAAAACGGGGGATCGTGTCAAAAAGGATACCATGCTTCTCTCCATCTACTCACCACAGCTGGTTGCCACTGAAGCGGAGTATATTCTTGCACTGACCAATGCCGACACGCTGAAAGAGAGTCCGTTTGCGGATATTCGAAACAGTGCTCAGAGCCTTGTTCGCTCCAGCCGTGAACGGCTTGAACTGCTTGATGTGCCCGAACATCAGCTGCGCGACATTGAAAATAAGCGCAAGGTGATCAAACGCCTTCATATCCACTCGCCCTTCGACGGTACAGTGATGAAGATTGGGGCACGTGAAGGGCAGCGCGTCACCCCTGAGACCGAACTCTATATGATTGCAGATCTCTCCAAACTATGGGTAATTGTCGATCTCTATGAAGATGACATGCCGTGGGTGAAAGAGGGTGATATGGCCCAGATGCGTGTCTCCGGCATTCCGGGTAAGATATTTGAAGGCAGGGTCGCCTATATCTACCCCTATCTTGAGGCAAAAACACGTACGGTCAAAATCCGCCTGGAAGTGGATAATCGTGACCTGAAACTGAAACCGGAAATGTTTGCCAACGTCACGCTGATGTCCAACAGGCAGCTCAATGCCATCACGGTTCCATCCGAGGCGATCGTACGAACAGGTGCCCGTGAACAGCTGTTTATCGAACGTGCGCCCGGTAAATTCGAACCTCGCGAAATTATCATTGGTGTGACTGCCGGAGGAGAGACCCAGATCCTCGAAGGTCTTCGTGAAGGTGAGAAGGTGGTCATCTCCAGTCAGTTCCTGATCGACTCCGAATCGAAGCTCAAAGAAGCCACCTCGAAGATGCTTGAGACGCTTCAGCCTGAGACCGACACGAAACCATCCGAAATAAAACATGAAGGCATGACCATGGGTGACCATTCGGCAGGAGAGCCGAAGAGTGAGGGGCAATATGCACCGCATCAGATGACACATGGCGACATGGATCACGGATCAATGAACCACGAAGGGATGAACCATTGATTACCTCAATCATTGATCAATCCATCAAGAACCGTTTCCTGATACTGATCACTACGGCCATCCTTCTCTTTGCCGGCATTCAGGCGATCAAGCAGACACCCCTGGATGCAATACCAGACCTCTCCGATGTGCAGGTGATTGTGTTCACCGAATATGAAGGGCAAGCACCGCAGGTGGTTGAAGATCAGGTCACCTACCCGCTCACCACGGCGATGCTCTCCGTACCCAAGACCAAGGTGGTACGGGGCTACTCGTTTTTCGGATACTCCTTTGTCTATATCATCTTTGAAGACGGTACCGACCTCTACTGGGCGCGTTCGCGTGTGCTGGAGTATCTGAACTTTGCATCTGCACGGCTGCCAAAGAATGTCGCCCCGACCCTTGGGCCTGATGCCACAGGTGTCGGCTGGGTCTATGAGTATGCACTGATTGATCGAAGCGGCAGACATGATCTCTCCCAACTTAGATCAATACAGGACTGGTATCTGCGCTACCCGCTACAGACGGTGAAAGGGGTCTCTGAAGTGGCCTCAATCGGCGGCTATGTGAAGCAGTATCAGGTTGAAGTGGATCCCGATGCGCTGCTCGCTTTTGATATTCCACTAGCCAAAATAAAACGTGCCATCCAGCGAACCAACAACGATGTCGGCGGCCGACTCATTGAGATGGGTGAAACCGAATATATGGTGCGAGGTCTGGGCTATATCAAATCCCTGCGCGATCTGGAGATGACACCCGTCAGCGTTGATCAGCATGGCACCCCAGTCTACCTGAAACAGCTTGCGAATATCCATCTGGGACCGGAGTTGCGCCGTGGCGCTGCCGATCTCAATGGCGAAGGTGAAACAGCAGGCGGCATCGTTGTGATGCGCTATGGGGAAAATGCGCTGGCCACCATCGAACGCGTTCGTGAAAAACTCGATGAACTGAAAGCTGGTCTGCCGCAAGGGGTCGAGATTATCCCGGTTTATGATCGCAGCGATCTGATTGAGCGTGCCGTTGACAACTTATCAGCAAAACTGATTGAGGAGTCGCTCGTTGTTGCGCTGATCTGCATGATCTTCCTGATGCACGCCCGCTCAGCACTGGTTGCCATTATCACATTGCCACTCGGTATCCTGATCTCTTTCATAATCATGAATTTTCAGGGAATCAATGCCAATATCATGAGTCTCGGCGGCATCGCTATTGCCATTGGCGCCATGGTGGATGGTGCCATTGTCATGATCGAGAACGGACACCGACATCTACAGAGAGCTTCGCAAAATGCAATCAAACGCGGAGAAACCCTGACGAACAGCGAGCACTGGCAGACCATTGCCAACGCCTCCAGAGAAGTTGGCCCTGCCCTCTTCTTCTCACTGCTGATTATCACCATCTCCTTTCTGCCCGTGTTTACACTTGAGGCACAGGAGGGGCGACTCTTCTCACCACTGGCCTTCACCAAAACCTATGCCATGGCGGCGGCGGCCATCCTGGCTATTACCCTAGTGCCGGTTCTGATGGGCTACTTTATCCGTGGCAAGGTCCCTACTGAATCAGCCAACCCCATCACCGGTTGGCTCAAGCGCGTTCACACACCCCTGCTTGAACAGGCTGTTCGACTTCGCTGGCTCACTGTAGCTGCTGCAGTGGTTCTACTGCTGATCACTACCTTGCCGGTGATGAAAAGTGGTTCCGAGTTCATGCCGCCACTGGATGAGGGGGATATTCTCTATATGCCTACCACCTATCCGGGCATCTCGATCACCAAGGCCAAAGAGCTGCTGCAACAGACAGACCGGATTCTGAAAAGTTTTCCTGAAGTTGAAAGCGTATTCGGCAAAGCAGGTCGTGCCGATACGGCCACAGATCCCGCCCCTTTATCGATGCTGGAAACGACGGTTCGTCTTAAGCCGAAAGATCAGTGGCCCGATCCATCCAAAACCACTAAAGCATTGATGGATGAGATGGATGCTGCCATCAGGTTTCCTGGATTAGCCAATGCCTGGACAATGCCAATCAAGACCCGTATCGACATGCTCTCCACCGGCATCAAAACGCCAGTAGGTGTCAAAGTCTCCGGAGCCGACATCGTGCAACTTGAGAAGATTGCAGGAGATATTGAACAGACACTGAAAAAGCTGCCCGACACGCTCTCTGCCTTTGGCGACAAGAGTGCCGGTGGCTACTATCTCGACTTTGATATCCGGCGCGAAGATGCTGCCCGTTACGGGCTAACCGTTGGTGATATTCAGGATGTTATTCAAACAGCCATTGGTGGCATGAATGTAACCCACACCATCGAAGGGCTGGAGCGTTATCCGGTCAATCTTCGTTATCCGCGTGAGCTGCGTGATAATCCAGATTCACTCAAACGTGTCCTGATCGCTACACCGATCGGTGCCCAGATTCCACTTTCTCAGGTTGCCGATATTACACTGCGCCGTGGAGCACCATCGATCAAAACGGAAAACACCCGCCCGAATGCGTGGGTCTATGTCGATATCAAGACTTCCGATATTGGTGGCTATGTGGATCGAGCAAAAGCATATGTTGAAGAGAACGTTTCCATTCCATCCGGCTACACCATCAGCTGGTCCGGGCAGTATGAATATATGCAGCGTGCGGCTGCGAAGTTGAAAGTTGTCGTACCTGCAACACTGCTGCTGATCTTCCTACTGCTCTGGCTCAACTTCCGCAATTTTACGGCACCACTGGTGGTGATGCTCTCCATTCCATTTGCCCTGATTGGCGGTTTTTGGCTCACCTGGCTGATGGGGTTTAATCTCTCTGTTGCGGTCGGGGTTGGCTTTATCGCGCTGGCAGGTGTTGCCACAGAGGTCGGCGTACTGGTGCTTACCTTCATCGACCAGAAACTGGCCGCGCTAAGAGCGCAGAGTGGTGATAACGTGACTGGTGATGAGATCATGCAGGCTGTGTTATTGGGAACATCTGAACGTGTTCGCCCGATTGCGATGACCGCCACTGCGATCATTGCAGGCCTTATCCCGATTATGTGGGGGTCGGGTACCGGCTCGGATGTGATGCAGCGCATCGCAGCCCCGATGATCGGCGGCATGATCACCACCACCATCTTAAGCCTGCTGGTATTGCCTGTGATCTACGGACTGATTTTGCAATGGCAGGAGAAAAGAGTAAAGATTGTCGACCAAGGAGATCTTAATGAGAGCACACTTACCAACCCATAAGTTTAGCGCCATCAGAACGTTCGTTGCTGTAGTGGCTATCGGACTCTTCATTGGCTGTTCCGCTGAAACCACGGCAACCGAAGCCGTTGTTTATAAAGAGTCTACCTGCCCATGCTGTGATGGCTGGGTGAAACATCTGAAAAAAGAGGGTTTCAACGTGAAAACTGAAATCCGTGATGACGATATGGACAAAATCAAGGCGGCCAATGGCGTAACCCCAAAACTGGCCTCCTGCCACACCGCCAAAATTGGCGGTTATGTGATCGAAGGGCATGTGCCAGCTGCCGATGTGAAACGCCTATTGAAAGAGAAGCCCGCCGATATCGTAGGCCTCACTGCTCCCGGCATGCCGATGAAATCACCCGGTATGCAAGCCGAAGAGTTGCCTCCGAAAGGTTACGATGTGATTGCCTTTAAAAAGGATGGCACAACCGAAGTCTACACCCGCTACTGATCAGATGAGTTTTACAATCAACATTTCTCCCACAGGAGAAGAAAACTCAAAACGCGTAACTATCGACTTGCACCATGAAGAGCGGAACGCACAAATACAATTCGATTTACCAAATCCATCGCCTGATTCACACACTCTTTATATTCAAGTCCGCGAGGGAGCTCTACGATCTCTTCGGAAGTTAGAGTCGGCGGTATCATCGTTGTAACGATTGTTGGTTTGCTTGTCATGTCATCAACACCGATTTATTACACGTGCTTAGGGAAATTGACTGCCCACTTTCGGCCGAAAGCGGATATTCAGGATAATAGATTACCTCTCCAGTTTTAGACTTCTGAGGGTAAAGTCTCTCTCATCCATTTCTATTTAAAATAGGCTAAATTCTTTCAATTCATTTTACCGGGCGCGTTATCCTGATTTAACAACTATATTAATAATATGGCATTCACGACTGCTTTATTGTGACCAAGCATATGTATGCCCAGGTAGCTTGGAGGTAGAAATGCGTACAGATGAATTTGCTCAGCATTCGATTCAAGAAACGCTAAGCAAGCTGGATGTAGATCCCCTCAAGGGATTGACTGCAATAGAGATTCTCGAACGCCGAAAGCGTTTCGGAAATAATGAGATCATTGAACGGGAAGAAGCGCTCTGGCATCGCGTCTTTCGCCGTTTTTGGGGGCCGATACCCTGGATGATCGAAGTGGCTGCCATCCTCTCTGTCATTGTCCAGAAATGGGAAGACTTCGCGATTATCATGACCATGCTTCTGGTCAATGCAGGTGTGGATTTCTTTCAGGAACATAGAGCGCTAAACGCACTGAAGGTGCTTAAACAACATCTGAACGTGGAGACAACGGTGTTTCGTTCAGGCGAATTTGAACGTGTTCCCGCCAGCGAGCTGGTGCCGGGAGATATTATCAAAATCAAGATCGGTGACATCGTTCCAGCCGATGTACAATTGCTTCAGGGCAGTTATCTGCTTGTTGATCAATCATCCATGACCGGGGAATCACTGCCTGTCGCCAAAAAGATCGGTGAAGTTGCCTACGCCAACACTATTGTGAAACAGAGCGAGATGATGGCGGTTGTCGTGAACACCGGTTCCCATACGAATTTTTCCGGCATGGTCTCGCTGGTTGCAACAGCCCAACTGGAAGAGCGCAGTCATTTTCAGAAGATGGTCATCCAGATTGGTGATTTCCTCATTCTTCTCAGCATCATTCTGATTGTACTTGTTGTTTTTGTCGGCCTGTTTCGACACGAGTCATTTCTGGAGATCGCGCGATTCTCACTCGTGCTGGCCGTGGCCTCCATCCCGGTTGCCCTTCCTGCGGTGCTATCGGTCACCCTGGCTATCGGTGCGCTGAACCTTGCCCGTCGAGGTGCCATCGTTTCGAAGCTCACAGCTATTGAAGAGCTGGCTGGCGTGGATGTGTTCTGCTCGGACAAGACCGGCACGCTCACCCTCAATGAGATGCAGGTGGCTCAACCGATTCTCTTTGCAGGACATGACGAGAAGGAGCTGTTTCTTTTGGCCGCACTGGCATCAAAGGCTGAAAATCGTGATCCTGTTGAAATTCCAATTTATCGCTACATTGATGAGCACTTCCCATCGCTGGATTGGAGCGAATACAGACAGCAGAAATTCACCCCCTTCGACCCCATCCGTAAATATACTGAGGCTGAAGTGGAGCTGGAAGGGCAGCAATTTACAGCCCTTAAAGGCGCGCCTCAGGTCTTACTTGAGATGTCCAAATTACCTGCAAGAAAAGCGCAGGAAATCACCGACACCATCAATCAGCTTGCATCCAAAGGCTACCGCTCAATTGCCGTCGGAAAAAAAGAAGACGACCAGCTTATGCTGGTTGGTTTGATTCCACTTCTCGACCCGCCACGGGAAGATGCCATTCAGGCAATTGAGGATATGCGGGCGCATGGCATTCAGGTTAAAATGATTACCGGCGACAATATATCGATTGCCCAGGAGGTTGGCAGAATGCTCGGCCTGCAGGGGCGGGCCATTCTACCTGATGAACTCAAAAGTGTTGGTCATGAAGACCTATACATTCTGGCAAAGGTTGTCAGTGAAGGTATCTATCGCAAACTGGCTCCTGATGTAAGCGACGAGGATGTCGCACAGCTAACCCGACAAATTATTGTCGAAATGGAGCAATCCTTTGAAACTGAAAAGGTTACCGCTGGCCTTATTCGTTCGCATGAATCTGCCATTATCAAGACGATAGAATCCGTTGACATCTTTGCTCAGGTCGTGCCGGAAGATAAATACTATCTCGTGGACGCCCTGCAGAAGGCAAATTATATCGTTGGCATGACTGGTGATGGCGTTAATGATGCTCCAGCCTTAAAAAAAGCCGACTGTGGCATTGCTGTTTCAAACGCAACCGATGCAGCACGAGCCGCAGCAGATATTATCCTGACCGCCCCCGGACTCTCTGTTATTGACGATGCCATCAAGCAGGCCCGAATCACTTTTGAACGAATGCAGAGCTATTCCCTGTTCAGAATCGCCGAAACTATGCGCATCATTCTATTTATAGCGCTTAGTATCATCATATTCGATTTCTATCCCGTCACGGCCACCATGATCATCATTTTGGCCCT
>Ga0316189_10002994_pt1 | contig 16449 bp, 15 predicted proteins | sample LowCovwburrow_MG_FD_204930 | JGI IMG/M metagenome (GOLD analysis project Ga0316189, IMG submission 204930) | Coastal sediment microbial communities from Maine, United States - Lowes Cove worm burrow | ecosystem: Environmental > Aquatic > Marine > Coastal > Sediment | place: USA: Maine... | reverse complement strand
GATACCGAACGTCGCAGGGTCCTGTCCCGCCTCGGTTTAGCGGCTACGGTTGCTTATGCTGCACCTGTGCTGATGACATTAAGCCAATCAGCACATGCTTCTAGTGGAGGCTCAGGTGGAGGCGGCAATGGTGGAGACGGCAATGGTGGTGGTGACGGTGGCGGTTCAGGCGGTGGCTCAGGCAGCGGCGGTGGCTCAGGCAGCGGCGGTGGCTCAGGCAGCGGCGGCGGCTCAGGCAGCGGCGATGGCTCAGGCAGCGGCGATGGCTCTGGAGGTAATGTTGCTGCCCCGGCCCCGCAATTCTGATCCACTAACAAACAATTTTCCCAGCTCGAATTCACACCGGTTGTTTTTACAGCCGGTGTGAATCGCTTATGCTACGGGTTTGAATCCAGATGAAATCGGCTGGAAGACCTGCGATGTGCAAAGACAACCTCTATTTGATCTTTGACGATATGTCAAACTCGGTCGAGTTGATCAATTGCAGGCACTTGATCGACTTTTTCCCATTGATATTTTCTGGTTGGCATATTACCGAGGTATCTGCTGAACATTCTTCCCCGGTCCTCAGCCTGAGACTGGAAGATAATAATTATGTCCTCGAGAGCGACTGGCTGGAAAAGCCGGCGTATCGCGAGAACGCCGATGCAGCCATTTGTTTGCTGGTTGCCGAGCTCATACGTGCCTATGTTCATGAAGACAGGCAGCTGCTTTGTCTGCATGGTGCCGCTGCCGAGTTCGACGGCAAACTGGTACTGTTTCCGAGTAACTACAGGTCGGGCAAGAGTATTCTCTCAGCCTGTCTGGCTGCCTCTGGTGTTCGGTTGTTCAGTGATGATGTATTGCCCATTAGTTTGCGCGAAGCCGAAGGTATTGCGCCGGGATTCGCACCACGCTTGCGCTTACCGTTACCCGATAACCTGGATTCCGCGACGCGTGAGTTCATTAGTAAACATAATCGACTGCAGGGAGAGCAATACCTTTATCTTGATCTTGAAAATGACCTGCTTGCCCCACGAGGATTTCAATTGCCTGTCGGGGCGATCGTGCTGCTGGAAAGGGGGGAAGGCGTCAGTCTGGGTATGGAGACTGTTGCAGAAGCGGAAGTTCTGCGCCAGATGATCTGGCAGAATTTTGCGCGTGAAACTGAGGCGCCCAGAATCCTTGCCGTTCTCAGTGAGCTGGTTGCCAGTTCGCAACGCTTTCGGCTGCGTTACGACAGGGCCGAAGATGCCGTCAGACTGTTGCGTGATAATTTCAGTGACTGGTCGACACAATCCGGGAATGGAAATTACGCTAAAACCTTAGCGGATGGCCATACCATGATCATCGACCACTTGTTGCCGGGACACTACTTGCGTAATCCGGACATCAGTATTGCCCAGATCGAGGATCAGGTGTTTCTCGCCGATGGGCAGGGTGCCACCATTCACTATCTCAATCCGATTGGTGCTGCCATATGGTCGCTACTGGCCGAACCGATGACCGCGGATGAGATAACGAATCTGCTGATGACTGCCTTTCCGGATCTCGAAAGGGGTAGTATCGAAAGTGATTTGCATAACCTGATTGACGAACTCCTGAGCAGAAATCTTTTGTTCGCTGGATCATAGTGGTCGATTTCACAAAGGCAATCCCGAAATTTCGAGCAGCAGGAACAACTGATCATTCGACACTGAACCTTTGATAAGATAATGCAGGTCAAAATACCGGAGGAAGTAGCATGGCATTTGTATTGGCGGTCACCTGGACCGCAAAACCCGGCAATGAGCAGGAAGTGCACGAAATTCTGGCCAAAATGGGAGAAATGTCGCGGCAGGAAGAAGGCGTGGTTACGTACACGACACATGTGGATCCGGATAATCCGCGGGAGTTCTTTATCTACGAGATGTATCACGACGTCAGCGGGCTAGAGGCGCACCAGGAAACCGCGCATTTCAAGGAACTCGTGCTGGAAAAGGCGATACCCCTGCTCGAATCCAGGGTACGCAGGCAGTTCGTTGATTTCTGACCCGGCAACGGGGCAGGTATATAAATCTGTCTCGAGTTAGCTGTCAGGCCGGTGGGCGCGGTTCTGCCCCCTGTGTTTCAAAGGCCCAGACTCGCATTTACGCAATTGAGTATGTTGTAGTCGTAGCGGCGATCTAGTGATTCGTAAACTTTGCGCAGCTTGAAGTCACCTTCGCTGTGTACCATTTCGATGCTGTAAACGATTTCATCCAGCTGCGCAGGATCTATTTTAATGACCTCGTCAAGCGCAAGCACATCGGCCGATATGGCGCTGCTCAAATGGCTGTATATGGAGGTCAGGCTGAGTTCACGCTGAGTCGCGATCGCATCGGGCTCAAGTCCGCTGGTATGCAGTTTGAGCGTTTCATTGATGGTATCGCTGAGGCTGTTATCGAGTGTTTTTTCCAGCGGGTGTTGCGAAATGATGTCGATCAGGTCCCGACCATAAAGCTCGAGCTTGCGCGCGCCGATACCGATAATCGTAGCCAGCTGAGCGCTGGTCGCCGGCCGTTGCCTGCATAGTTCATGCAGGGTTTTATCGTGCAGGATGACATAGGGAGGAACTCCCTGTTCGTCGGCCAGTTGCTTGCGGTGATCACGTAACGCCTCAAATAACGGTGTATCGGCAACCCGAACCGTCGTCTTTTTGTCTTTTCTGCCGCTAGTGGCGGGTTTGATCTCGCGCTCAAACTTACGTAAATATAATTCTTGCTCACCCTTCAGCAATGGCTTGCTGTCGGGATGCAGTTTCAATGCGCCGTAGCTATCGACGTCGCTGACCAGGTAGCCGAGCGCAATGAGTTGCCGGAACAGGCTGCGCCATTCGGCAGCATCGAGATTGCCAATGCCGAAGGTACTGAGCTGATGATGGTTGTTTTGCAGAATGCGTTCCAGCTCCTTGCCCATCAGCACATCAATCACATAGTTCACACCGAAGCGTTGACCGGTACGGATGACACAGGACAGCGCCATGCGTGAAGCTTCGGTGGCATCCCAGGTTTGTGGCGGCTCGATGCAGTTGTCGCAGTGTCCGCAGGGTTCGGCCAGAGATTCACTAAAATAGTTGAGCAGGGTCTGGCGACGGCACTGGGTCTGTTCGCATAATCCCAGCATTGCCTCCATCTTGTTATGCAGTACGCGCTTGTACTGTTCGTCAGAATCACTCTGCTGCATCATTTGGCGCAGCATTATGATGTCCTGTAAACCATAAGCGAGCCAGGCATTTGCGGGCTGGCCGTCACGACCGGCACGGCCCGTCTCCTGGTAGTAGGATTCGATATTTTTGGGCAGGTTGAGATGCGCGACAAAGCGCACATCCGGCTTGTCGATGCCCATACCAAAAGCAATGGTAGCGACGATAATCACGTTTTCCTGCTGTAAAAAATGGCGTTGATGCCGGGCCCGCGTCGCGTTATCGAGGCCGGCATGATAGGGCAATGCGTCGCGGCCCTTGTCACACAGCCAGGCAGCCGTGCTGTCGACCTGTTTGCGCGACAGGCAATACACGATGCCGCTATCGGCGGCGTGATTTTCGCGCAGAAAATTCCACAGCCGCTGGCGGTTATTACTGCCTTCGGATATCCGGTAAAAAATGTTGGGGCGGTCAAAGCTGTGCACGAATTTCGCTGCATCCTGCAAGCGCAGCTGTTGCTCGATTTCCTGGCGGGTGCGTTTATCGGCGGTTGCGGTCAGAGCGATACGCGGTATCTGCGGAAACAGGTCGTGCAAGCGATACAGGCTCTGGTAATCGCGCCTGAAGTCGTGTCCCCATTGTGATACGCAGTGCGCCTCATCGATGGCAAACAGGGCGATGTTGCATTGTTCCAGTAGTCGCAGAAACCCGTCGGTGAGCGCGCGTTCGGGCGCGACATAGAGCATCTCTATATCATTATTGAGTAGTTGTCGGGTTACCTGTTGCTGCTGTTCCGGGCTCTGCGACGAATTCAAAAACGCAGCATTGATACCGTTTTGCGCGAGCGCATCGACCTGGTCCTGCATCAACGCGATGAGTGGAGAGATGACGATGGCGACACCGTCACGCACCATCGCGGGTATCTGGTAGCAAAGTGATTTACCGCCACCGGTCGGCATCAGCACCAACGCATCGTCGCCATTGATCAGGGTTTCAATGATCTGCTGTTGTTGCAGGCGGAACTGGTCGTAGCCGAAGTGACGGCGCAGGATATCGAGTGCTTGAGACATGGTGGTATAGTAATCCTTTTGGTAGCGGTTAATGAACTGTCCTTGTCATTCTGGCCGGAATTTCGACCAGTGCTGCGGTCGATTTATATCACATCGGATGCTCCCTGAAAACGCTGAGCAGCTGATGCGTTCCCGCTATAGTGCTTATGTACTGCATGATCGTGACTACCTGGCGCAAACCTGGCATAGCGATCACAGGCCGCAGGATTTGATCCTGGATGACGGCATCAGGTGGATTGGCCTGGAGGTGATTGATTTCCAGCAACAGGAAGATCAGGCCACGGTCGAATTCGAAGCGCGCCTGCTGGTGGCGGGAAGGGTGGACGCGGTGCATGAAAACAGTCGCTTTGTAAAGCAGCAGGGGCGCTGGTTATACACCAGTGGTGACCTGTTGTTACCCGGTTTTAAGCCCTGGAACCCGGGGAGGAACGAAGCCTGCCCCTGCGGTAGTGGTAAAAAGTTCAAGCGTTGTTGTCAGGGCTGAGGCCCGGGGCTAGCTACTAACTGGAGGCATCCGCGTCATCGGCTACCGCTTTCATGACTAACGGCAGCAGTGATTCCGGCAGTTTGACCGCCCCCGACAGGGTGAAGTCATGCGCATTAGCGGACATCTTGTTCCAGGTCTTGCGGATAATATCGATCCACTTTTCCTCAGTATAGTCAGGATGCTTGCCGACAAATTCCAGCATGTAATGCTCCATGAATACCAGGTCGGTGACATCTTCCAGTAACTGGGTATCCGGATTGCCCTTGATGTTCTTCTTCGCCACCGCGTTTCTAACACGTTCGATTTCTTTACCTGCGTAGCCGGCTTGCTGCAGCAGATCCGCCGCGGTGTTGGCCTGGATTTTGTACAGATCCTTACGCCAGGTCAGGTAACCGATGCGATCCATCGGGTAGGCATTGCGCGGTGACTTCCAGCGCTCGATATGCTGCGCGCGGATGGCAAGCTTCATGGCATCGTCCGCGTCGGGTCGGTAACGCTCGAGCATGTCCGACATGCGCTCCGAATAGAGCAGTTCCTTGGGCCAGTCCCTGCCATCCGCGGTTACCCGGTTGGGGTCTTCACGATTTGCCGCGTCGATGAGCGCGCGCGCCTTGTCGTAGCTTGATTGTTTTTCAGGCATGCCTTGTAGTCCTGTTTTTCCGTGTGCTAAAAATTGGTTGATTGTACCCGGTCTGACGAGACCGTTGTGCCTCGACGCACAGGTATTGTCAAATCTCGCAAAGTATCAGCGATACTTGCTTCAAGCTAGCCCGGCTTGCGCCCGCGCAGGTGAGTGGGTCGCAGCTGCCCCTGTTCGAGAGCGACGATCATCTTTTCCCAGACCTCGATTTCGTGATCGACGAACTCGGTGCCTGTCGCCGCCACCAGATCCTCGTACAGAGCACCCTCGAGACGATCCCGTTCATGGTGAGCATGTTGCCGATACCAGTCATTGCGGTCGACGATGTCGAGGTCGGTAAATCCCGCCTTTGTCAGCGCCTGCCGATAAACTTCCGCCGTTGCCAGTCCGAAATCAAGACCTTCCGCGACCAGGTAGGCCTGCATCTCGGCCGACGGCTCGTCGTCATACCCGGCGAGCCAGTCGCTGGCGGCAAACCAGCCGCCGGGTTTGAGCACGCGGTAAACATCCTCTGCCAGCGCCTGCTTGTCCGCGATGTGGATAATGGAATCCTTGCTGGTGACCGCGTCGAAGCTGGCATCACCAAAGTTTAGCCTCCCCGGCTCGACGCAGATAAATTCTGTTTGCGATCCGACGCCGGATTTTTCGGCCAGTTGCCTGCATCGCTCGATCAGCGCCTGATCGACATCGATTCCGGTTACCATCGCCGCCCGATGTTGCTTGACCAGGTGGATATCAACGCCCCCTAGGCCGCAACCAATGTCGAGTACTGCTAGACCTTCGAGCCCGATCCCGGCCAGGTAGCGATCCACTTCGTCAATACCACCTGGCGACAGGAAACCTTCGCCCCAGAGAGCTTCGAGTAAAGCCGTCAGCTTATCGTCATATTCCTGCGTCGCCGATTCGTTCATTGATATTATCCTCCGTACCCGCGTAACTATAGAGTTTAACCTTCTCCGGTGAAAGTAGAACTTACGCCACGCCGGCACGCGTGTCGACGGCGGTTAGCAAAAAATAAAATGATGATTAAGCTGATATTTATCAAGGAAGAGTCAATCGACAAGGCGTCTAATTAATGTATCTTGGTTAATCTCCGGCATTCGATTACTTTCCTGTCCCATGACGAAAAATTGCAGCAGCCGGCTTCTCGATGAATCACCAGGAATTCCTGTTGGTTTTGCCGATGGTTTGATATGAAATCTGAAGACAATAAACTGGCCCCGGCGCATCCGTTCGCCGCTGATGAAATACCTTTTCAGCCGGCCTCGCTCGATATCTGGCAGCAGAAATACTGCCTCAAGACGAAACACGGAACCGCTGTAGACGAAAATGTCGCAGCCACCTTTGCCCGGGTGGCGCGCGCCCTGTCCGATCAGGAACAAACCGAGGCACTGCGCGAACACTGGTACGAAAAATTCTTATGGGCGTTGCAAAATGGTGCGATTCCGGGTGGGCGCATCATCTCTAATGTCGGTGCTGGAGAATATAAACCGCGCACCTCGACCATCAACTGTACGGTATCGGGCACCATTCATGATTCCATGGACGATATCCTTGGCAAACTCCATGAAGCGGGGCTGACGTTAAAAGCAGGCTGCGGGATTGGCTATGAATTTTCTACGCTACGCCCGAAAGGGGACTATGTCGCGGGCGCGGGTGCCCGTACTTCGGGTCCGCTCTCGTTCATGGATATCTACGACAAGATGTGCTTCACCATATCTTCAGCCGGTGGACGCCGTGGCGCACAAATGGCCACCTTCGATATAAGTCATCCCGATGTACTCGATTTGATCCGGGCTAAACGGGAACCCGGACGCCTGCGGCAGTTTAACCTGTCGCTGCTGATTACCGAGGAATTCATGCAGGCAGTAGCAAACGATGATTTATGGCGCCTGGTTTTCCCGCTTAACAAGAGCGAGTTAGAGGAAAGCGAATTCAATCTTGAAGATACGGAAACTATTGTCTGGCATGACTGGCCAGGCAAGCAAGATTACCTGGTAAATGAGCATGGCAAGGTGGCCTGCCGAATTCATAAGACCATCCCTGCACGTCGCTTATGGGATGCTATCATGTCATCGACCTATGATTTCGCCGAACCGGGCTTCATCCTGATAGACCGGGTAAACGAGCTGAACAATAACTGGTTTTGCGAAAATATCCGCGCCACCAATCCCTGTGGTGAACAACCTTTACCTGCATACGGTGCCTGTTTGCTCGGCTCGATTAACCTGACCCGGTTCGTCGTCGACCCGTTCACCGACAGTGCTCGCTTTGACTGGGATAAGTTCAGGGAGGTGGTGGGTATCTTTACCCGCATGCTCGACAATGTCGTCGAAATTAACGGTCTGCCGCTGGCAAACCAGGTGAACGAGATATTGCGCAAGCGCCGGCATGGTATGGGGTATCTTGGATTAGGTTCGACCCTGGCTTTATTGAAAATGAAATATGGCGAAGCGGAATCGCTGGATTTCACCGCGGCCGTCAGTCGTGAGCTGGCCTTGACCGGTTGGCGAGTAGCGCTGGAACTGGCGCAGGAAAAAGGACCTGCGCCAATCATGGATGAAATGTTCGTAGTGACCGCGGATATGCTGCGTCAACGTCCGGAAATGGCAGGCGATGGTTTCAAGGAAGGGGACCAGGTGAAGGGAGCCATCCTGCACAGCCGCTATAGTCGCTACATGCAAAAAATCAGGCAGGTCGATCCCGCTCTTGTCGCCGAACTGGAAACAACTGGCGCGCGTTTTACGCACCACAGTTCGATTGCGCCTACCGGGACGATTGCCTTATCGTTGGCGAATAATGCGAGCAACGGCATCGAACCCAGTTTTGCGCATCACTATGCACGCAATGTCATCCGCCCGGGTAAAAAGACCAAGCAAAAGGTCGACGTATTCTCTTATGAATTACTGGCCTACCGGCATTTGATTAATCCCCAGGCGGTGCAGGATGCGGAGAATCCGGAACAGCAATTACCTGATTATTTTATCTCGAGTGACGATATCTCGCCGCGGCAACATGTGGACATACAGGCTGCCGCGCAGCAATGGATAGACTCGTCTATCTCAAAAACGGCCAACGTGCCGACGGATTATCCCTATGAGGACTTCAAGGATATCTATCGCTATGCGCACGAAAAGGGGCTGAAGGGTTGTACCACCTTCCGTTTTAATCCCGAGGCTTTTCAGGGCGTGCTGGTTAAGGAAAAGGATCTGCAAAATACAACCTATCGCTTCGTGCTGGAGAATGATGAAGTCATCGAGGTAAAGGGCAACGAAGAGATCGAATACGATGGCGAAATTCATACCGCGGCCAATCTGTATGATGCATTGAAGGAGGGATATTATGGGAAACTTTAGGCAGGAGGGTAAATATGGCGCGCAAAATCGATAAGAAAATTAGCCAGGCTTTTGTCGTTAATCCAAAAGAGGATTTGGGCGAATCAGGCGCATTGCCGCCCGTAGAAGACACCGACAATGTGGTCCATATGCACGAAAAGCTGCAGCGCCCACCCGTGCTAAAAGGTTCGACCTATAAGATCAAGACACCCATGTCCGAACACGCGCTCTACGTCACCATTAACGATATCGTGCTTAATCCGGATACCGAACATGAGCTGCGCCGTCCTTTTGAGATATTTATAAATTCCAAAAACATGGACCATTTTCAATGGATTGTTGCGTTGACGCGGATTGCCTCCGCCGTGTTTCGCAAGGGTGGCGATGTCACCTTCCTGGTTGAAGAATTGCGTTCCGTGTTTGATCCGCACGGCGGTTATTTTAAGAAAGGAGGCAAATTCATGCCCTCCCTGGTCGCTGAAATCGGTGATGTGCTGGAAGACCATCTGTGCGAAATAGGAATCCTCAAATCAACGACACTCGATGAACACCAGAAAAACTTCATCAAGGGGAAAACGGAAGAATTTAATCAGAAAACAGCCGGCGCAGATGTGCCAGAGGATGATTTTCCGGAAGGGACTACGCTGTGCAAAAAGTGCCTGACCAGGGCGATGATTATGCTGGATGGCTGTTTGACCTGCCTGAATTGTGGCGAATCAAAATGTGGTTGAGTGATGGCTGCCTCGATTTATCCACACTTACCTGGTATGCCGGGGTTTATTCGACGACAACCAGCTTCCGCGGCGCGGTTACCGGCAGCAGCGCCGAGTCTTCCTTGAACAGCAGGGTGCAAATGTAGTAGGTGATTCCCGACATGCGTGGGCTGAAAAACTGGCTTTCAAAGTTGACGCAGCTGCCTGGCTCGAACACTTTACCTGACTTCGTGTCCGACATTTCATAGACAAAGTTACCTACCCAGTCCGGTGGGAAACCGATACCCAGTTCATAACCGCCGACCCAGCCCGCATCGGACCAGATGCCGACCTCGTCGTAATATTGCCGGGTCGCGGTAACCAGTTCGCCTACCGTCAGGCCGGGTTTCAGCAGTCCGGCAATCACCTCGAATACGCCTGACGATTTGTCATGGTACTCAAGCACATCCTTTGCCGGTTCGCCGATATGGAATGAACGCGCCGCATTGGCGTGATAACGCCAGTACACGCCACTGACATCCACGTTGACCTGTTCACCAGCTGCAATGATCTTGCGACTCGCCAGCGCGTGACCGGTATTGGCTTTAAGCCCTGAAAGTACGGGTAAGGTGATCGCAGGATTCTCACCACCTGCCCTGGCCATGGCGTGGATCATTTCGCCATAGACATCGAGTTCGGTGACGCCGGGTCGAATCGCGCTGGTCGCCGCGGCGAGACCGATATCGGTAATTTTTGCCGCTTGCTCGATATAGGCTATCTCCTGGGGAGATTTGATCCAGCGCAGCTCGCGCAAAATATCGCTGCCATCGGTGACCGTGGATCCGTTAGCTTCAAAAGCCGCCCTGAACCTTGCACTGATCGCCGGGTTAGGCCGGTAACTGTAGAGTTCCATGCCGACTGTACCCCCCAGCCAGCCCTCTGCCTTGAGCTCATCCATGATGAAGCCGATGCCGTCCCGGCGGTTGTCGATGGGAAAGGTACGAATATCTTCCGCGCAGGTGACAAAGCGGCACATGACTTTTTCGCTCGGCGTGTCGAACATGATAAATCGGTCGTGGTCCACGTGAACCGCGATACCACTCGTCGCCGGCCATTGTTTGGGACTTTGCGCCTGGTACCACTCGCAGGTATAGCCGCTGACGTAATAAAGGCTTTCAGGCGCCATCAACCAGAGCAGGTCAACCTTGTCCACAGCCATGCGTTTACGGATGGCCTGCAATCGGGCGTCGAATTCCTCCGGCGCGAATCCCAGTTCCATGGCTGGATTACAATGTTCCAGCACAAGATCGCGATTTTTTCCCATATCAAGACTCTGCAAATGGTTTAGCGGGAGGTTATGGCAAATTTTCATATTTGACAAATTTAGCTAATAATATTGCTCCTGCGGGCCCCCGGTACTCGTGAAGTCGGTATCGAACTTAAGGTATGCTCGACCAGGGAAGGATAAACAGACAAGCAAAGGTAGTGAGAACAATGAACGATCGTTTGGCAGTATTCTTTGATCCCTGTGTTTTTGATCATGACACCGGCAGAGGCTTTTTTGAGGCGCAAGCTTCACCTTACCTGCCTGTGATCGAGACGCACCCGGAAAATAGTGAGCGAGTGAAGAATATGTGCGGAGTTCTGCAAGACGGACCAATCGCCGGGGTGCTGGACTGGTATACGGGTGAAACCGCCGCTCGAGCAGACCTGGAACGCTTCCATTTGCCAGCGTATATCGATGAGCTGGATGCGATCCCGGTTAGCGAAAGTCGCACTTTTTCCAGTACTACTATTTTTGGTCCCGGCAGTTATGCCGTCTGCTGCAAGGCCGCGGGCCTGGCCATGTCTGCGGCGAGTCATGTCTACGCGGGTAAAGGTCGAATCGCATATGCCATGACGCGCCCACCGGGGCATCATGCACAACCCGACATGGCCGATGGCTACTGCTTTTTCAATAATATCGGTGTAGCGATCGAAAACTTGCGCGCCCAGGGAATGAAGACGGCCGCGGTTATCGATTGGGATGTACATCATGGTAACGGCACCCAGGAAGGGTTTTATGAAGACCCGGACGTACTGACTATCTCGCTGCATATGAACCATGGCGCCTGGGGTAAAACCCATCCCCAGACCGGTGCTATCGATGAAGTTGGCAGAGGGGCGGGGCTGGGCAAGAATTTGAATATGCCGATGCCTTATGGATCGGGGGATGCGGCCTATGTGCGCGTGTTTGACGAAATAGTCGCGCCAGCGGTCAGGCAACACCAACCAGAGATACTGTTTATTGCCGCGGGACAGGATGCCAACCAGTTTGATCCGAACGGCCGTCAGCTACTGTCCATGAACGGCTTTTATGAACTGGGCAAACGCGCCCGCGCACTGGCGGATGAATGCTGCGACGGTAAACTGGTGCTGGTGCAGGAAGGCGGTTATGCCATCAGTTACGCTGCCTATTGCCTGCATGCCACGCTGGAAGGGGTGATGAAGCGGACAGCCAGTCTGCCAGACCCGCTCGCTTACATGCAGGAAGACACTGACGGCATTGATGATTTTATAATTCGGACGCGAACCCGCCTTGAAATGGCAACAGCAACAGGGGAATAAAATTGAAACCAGTATTAGTAATACAGGGCGCGAAGGGCGTTGACGAAGTCCCGCGCCTTGAAGAATTGAGCGACCAGGCGGAATTGCGCTTTGCCACCAATTCCGATGAGCTGCGCAGCGTGCTACCCGGCGCCGACGTGATGCTGGGCTGGAGCTTTCGCGATGCCAGTCTGCCTGCGGCCTGGGATGCGGCGAGCGATTTACGCTGGATCCACTGGGCGGGTGCCGGGGTGGACGCCGCCGTGTTTGCGGAGCTGGCGGCCAGTGACGTGCAGCTGACCAATGCGCGCGGCGTGTTTGACGTGCCGATGGCCGAATGGGTGCTCGGGATGATTATCTGCTTTGCCAAGAAAATCCCGCAAACCCTGGCCGCCCAGTCCGAGGCCAGGTGGCAGCATCGTCTCTCCGAAACCGTGGCCGGCAAGCGCGCCCTGGTGGTCGGCGTGGGCTCGATCGGGCGCGCGGTAGGCCGGCTGTTGACAGCGGCGGGGATGGAAGTCGAAGCCATTGGCCGCACTGCGCGTGACCATGACCCGGATTTTGGCCATGTTTACGCGGTAGACGAGCTGCATGCCCGGTTACCGCTTGCCGATTATGTCGTGTTGATTACGCCGCTGACGGAACAAACCCGTAATCTGTTTGCAGCGGCCGAATTTGCTGCGATGGCATCGCATGCACGTTTCATCAATATTGGTCGAGGTGCGCTGGTGGTCGAAGAGGATTTGCTCGCAGCCCTGCACGATGGTCAGATTGCAGGTGCTGCGCTCGATGTTTTCGTCGAGGAACCGTTACCGGCGGAAAGCCCCTTCTGGCAGGCGCCCAACTGCCTTATCTCACCACACATGTCTGGTGATTATGCCGAATTCGAGGATACGATGGCTGATCAGTTTATGGATAACTGGGCGCGCTACCTGGCCGGCCAACCGTTGCGCAACCTGGTCGATAAGCAACTTGGATTTGTGGCGAGCGCAACCAGCTGAAGACAGTACGGCTTATTCAGGATTGGTTCAGGCGCGCAACGGCAAGATGGCACTGGATGAGAGGGCGGGGCCGGCAGGTTCCTGTTTTTTTTGCCTGCTACACGTAGCGAATGTCCAGTAGCTATATTGTCGAGAAAGCCGCGCACTGGTTGCTGGCAGAACAGCGCTGACATTGCAATTTGCGCCTGTTTAATAACCTGATATATTCTAGCCCACAAAAAGGACCCGGCAGGTCCAATGACAACAGTAAATGTAAAATCCGAAGAGGAGGAGTAATAACGTGAAACCCGAAGATGAAAAACAAGTTGACCTGACGACAGGTATTACCGATCTCGAGGTCGCAGACAAGATCAAAGATATTCAGCATTCGTTCGAAACCGGACAGGTATCCCGGCGTAGCTTTATGACCGGGGCCCTGGCGATGGGTGTATCCCTGACGGCCGCATCGGCCATTCTCAACAAAGTCGAAGCCGCAACCCCGAAGCAAGGCGGGCGCCTGCGCGTCGGCCTGACCGGAGGCGCCACCACGGACGTGCTCGACCCGGGCCAGATTCTCGACCTGTACATGATCCATCTGCAGTTCGGCCAGTTGCGTAACAGCCTGACCGAGGTCGGACCCGACGGCCAGCTGGCGCCTGAACTCGCCGAGAGCTGGGATGCGAGCGCCGATGCATCGACCTGGAATTTCAAGTTGCGCGAGGGCGTCGAGTTCCACAACGGCAAGAGTTTTACCTCGGAAGACGTGGTCGCCTCGATCAATCACCACCGCGGCGAAGATACGAAATCGGCAGCGAAAAGCATTGTAAGCAGCATTGAATCGATAAAGGCGGACGGCAAGTATGGCGTCGTCATCAAGCTGAGCGGCGGCAATGCTGACTTACCGTTCCTGATGACCGACTATCACCTCAACATGTGTCCAGCCAACAAGGATGGCAGCATCGACTGGCAGTCCGGCATCGGTACCGGCGGTTATGTGCTCAAGCAGCACGATGCCGGTGTACGCTCGCATACCACGCGTAACCCGAATTACTGGAAAGAAGGATATGCGCATTTCGATGAGGTCGAGATCACCCAGATCGGCGACACCACCGCGCGCAGCCAGGCGCTGCAAACCGGCGCCATCGATGTCATGAATAACGTGCCCACCAACACCGTGCACCTGCTGAAACGCGTACCCCATCTCAAGGTACATGCCACCACCGGTAACAAGCAGATGACGCTGCCGATGCGCACCGATACGGCGCCTTTCGATAATATAGACGTGCGCACCGCACTCAAACTCAGCATCGATCGCCAGCAGTGGCTGGAAAAAGTCATCCAGGGCTACGGCGAACTCGGCAATGACAACCCGATCGGTCCGGCGAATATTTACCGTGCCACCACCGAGGAGCTACCGCAGCGCGAGTATGATCCGGAAAAGGCCAAGTTCCACCTGAAAAAGGCCGGCCTGAGCAAGCTCAGCGTGCAATGGCACGCGGCTGAAACCGGATTTACCGGTGCGGTCGATGCCGGGCAGCTGATGCGCGATAGCGCCAGGGCCTCCGGCATTGACATCGAGGTAGTGCGCGAGCCGAACGACGGCTACTGGAGCAACGTGTGGATGAAGAAGCCCTGGAGTGCCTGCTACTGGAGCGGCCGCCCGACAGAAGACTGGATCTTTTCGCTAATCTACGCGGGTGGTGCGAGCTGGAACGATACTTACTGGAAAAACGAAGAATTCGACAAGTTGTTACTCCAGGGCCGCGCCGAGCTCGACACGAAGAAGCGTCGTGCGATCTATGTCGATATGCAGCGAATCCTGCATAACGACGGTGGTCTGATTCTGCCGCTGTTCCAGAGCGACGTCATGGCTTACAACGAACGCCTGCACGTGCCCGAAGTGGTGGGTGCAAACTGGGAGCTCGATGGCGCCAAAAACTCCGAACGCTGGTGGTTCACCTAGGTTCGCGGAACTCCAGGCTGGTACGAAAAAGGGGTAGCTTTGCTACCCCTTTTTTTGTCTGTAAAGGTTGCCCGGCCTAGTTTCGATAGCTATGTGGAAGTTTGTAGCTGTTACCTAGAAACTCGCCGAACACTTCGGCTACCTGGGGATGATTAACCGGCTCCCCGCTGTCGTCGACGAGTAAATTCTGTTCTGAAACGTAGGCTTCGTATGCATTGGATTCATTTTCCGCCAGCAAGTGATAAAACGGCTGGTTTTTGCGTGGTCGAACCTCTTCCGGAATCGATTGCCACCATTCCTCGGTGTTACTGAACTCGGGATCGACATCGACAATAACGCCACGGAACTCATAAATACGGTGCCGTACTACCTGTCCTATCGAAAATTGTGTATTGGTTATGCTCATAGCAACAATATGGATGCAAAATCAATTATATCAACGATTGTAGACGTCCTGCGCTGAATTATCTCAATCAATTGTTCGCTCAGCTTAAACCGATCTTGCTTCTGGCCTCATCGGGGCCCAGCACGCGCGCGCCCATGCGCTCGATAATTTCGACCGCGCGTGTCACCAGCATGCCATTAGTCGCGAGTACCCCGCGGTCGAGATAAATATTATCTTCGAGACCGACGCGAACATTTCCGCCAAGCAGCACCGCCTGCGCCACCATCGGCATCTGCATCCGGGAAATGCCGAAGCCGGCCCAGATCGCATCCGCTGGCAGCGCCTGTTTCATCGCTGACATGGTTTCGGTATCGGCGCCGGCTCCCCAGGGAATACCGAGACAGATCTGAAACATTGGCGGCGCATCGATCAAGCCTTCATCGATCAGGCTACGCGCGAGTCGAATCTGCCCCAGGTCAAAGACTTCGAGCTCGGGTTTGACGCCCAGATCCCGGGTGATCTCGGCCATGGTGCGCAAGTAGGGCGCGGTATTGATATAGGTATAGTTGCCGCCGAAGTTCATCGTGCCACAATCCAGGCTGCAGATATCAGGCTTGCATTCAACCACGTGCGCCAGCCGTGCTTCCGGTCCAATCATATCGGTTCCTGGCCCTGGTAACGATGGATCTTCTTCACTCGGTACCCAGTCGCCACCCATGCCGGCAGTCAGGTTGATAATCATGTCGACCCCGCTGTCACGGATCATGTCCACCGCTTCTTTGAACAGCGCCGGGTCGCGCGATCCCTGTCCCGTTTCCGGATCGCGCACATGCACGTGAACCACGGCGGCGCCTGCCTGGGCGGCTTCGATGGCCGCATCGGCAACCTGTCGTGGTGTTATCGGCACCAGGTTGCTGCGGCTGGTGGTGTCGCCCGCGCCAGTGACGGCACAGGTGATGATGACATCGTTGTTCATTTGGTGTTTCCCCTCGATATATTGTCTGGTTACTGATCTTTTGCGCGACGCTTCATTTTCGCGATATCGACCAGCCCGTCATTCATTTTTTTACTCAGGCTGGCGAAATCCTGCCCGGCGGTCATCTCGATGCAACCATCGACCATTGCGTTTCTGAGCTCGCTGGTCAATTCCGGTGCGACCAGTCGGGTCC
>Ga0316189_10002993_pt1 | contig 16451 bp, 24 predicted proteins | sample LowCovwburrow_MG_FD_204930 | JGI IMG/M metagenome (GOLD analysis project Ga0316189, IMG submission 204930) | Coastal sediment microbial communities from Maine, United States - Lowes Cove worm burrow | ecosystem: Environmental > Aquatic > Marine > Coastal > Sediment | place: USA: Maine... | reverse complement strand
GGTGAAGGTTACGTGGTTGAAGTTTGTGTAGCCGTTGGAGGCTTCTTTGGTGGCCCTGACCAGATCCAGATCACAACTGATTGGGTCTCACGTGGTAATACCTCCATGAGCATGATGCGCTTGGCCCTGGCACGTGCTGAGAATTACATCCAGTCTTTGAAAACCTGGGGTTTTGAGCTGGAAGTTGAGGTGCTGTAATGGGGTACCTTGTTCTGCTGATGATGCTAGCCGTGGTCTTGATTTTGGCATGGGCTGCGGTGAGTTGCGCAGCACGCATAATCCTCAACTTCAGGCTGCCTGAGTTCCAGGTGGCAATGCAGCTGGTGGCCTGCTTTGGCTTGTGCCTGGTGCCTGGTGCCGTTTGCTACCTCATGGGTGCAGAGGTATTTGCCTGGGTCTTTGGGCCTCCTGTTGCCATTCTGACGATGATGAGTGTATTCGTGGCTGGTGGAACCGATAACCGGTATGGACCTTATTAATCAAGTGGTTGCTGTGACTTGCGGTGATAAGTGGTTGTCACCGTTGCGGGGCACGATGGAGTGGGGTAAGCTTGAGTGTAACAAAACGCAACTTACTCACTACTGAAGGAGAACACCATGGGAGCAAATTTCGGAGTTGATATGATTCAAGGCAGTACGCTCAAAGAAGCCTATCAAGAGGCAGTTAATGAAGCCCAAAGTGCTTGTGGTGAACAAGGTTACAGCGGAACCATCGCTGAGTCTGATGGCATTGAGATTTGCCATGAAGGCATTGAAGAGTTTGTCGGCAAGATTGAAGACCTGGAGACTTGGGCCCATGAGTTTGGGTGTGACCTGGCTGAGAAGTGGGGACCGGCTCTGGCAGTGAAGATTGGCGATGGAGCGTGGTTGGCCTTCGGTTGGTACTCCAGTTGATAGTGTGACTTACGGTGATAAGTGGTTATCACCGTTGCGGCTCGGGAGTGGGTGTTGTAAGCTTGAGTGTAACAAAGAGCAACTTACCTCACCCGCGCAAAGGAGCCACCATGTCAGTTCTAACCAGAGCAGAAGTCAAAGAAGCCATCGCAGCCTTCACCGCTAAGTGTGAGCCGGTAGTCAATCCACGAACCGGCACCACTTCCTTCAAGGCTATCCCATATGCGCTGCAACGTGAGTTCCTGGGCAAGGTTATGGGCAAAGGCTCAATTCGTTTTGACGCTGCCTGGTGCTACCACGAGAGAACCGTTGGCATTGGTGGCGGTGACTCTGACATCAACGTTTCAATCCGCATCATAGAAGACTAATGGTTGGTGCGACTTATGCCGGAACCGTTGCGTGGTCGTGACGGGTGTTGTATTATTGAGTGTAACAAAGGGCAACTAACTTCCACTGAAGGAGAACACTATGAGTGAAATCGACGCGGTTATCGCAGTTGGAACCAACCTGCAAGATGCATACAAGAAGGCAGTTATGCAGGCTCGCTTTGAAGGTATGGCAGACGGTGCATATGATGAAGACAGCGTGGCCTTCACTAATGGGGTTGAGCGGTGCCCAAAGGGGCAGGCAGCCTTCAACGCGGGTGGCATGGAGTGTTTGAACGTCTTCCTGTTGGATAGCGCGGTCAACCTCTGCAAGATCGATGGACCGGCACGCGGGGTTGCTATTGATTCTCAAAGGTTCCTGATGTACTTCATGGTGGGGTAACGACTTACGGCAGTTCTTGCTCAACCACGTTGCGGGTGTGGCGTGGTTGAGGTACTCTTGAGTGTAACAAATGGCAACTAACTCACTACTGAAGGAGAACAAAATGGCTCACTTTTGCGCAGACAATTATGACCTCTTGACCGGCGCTACACCCTTTTCATATGGTGAAGTTCCACTGGTATCTGAGAGTGATGACTGTGTCCTGGTTGTTCACCGTGAAGGCGCTGAGGTCTTGCAAATTGATGAAGACTGCGTGGTCTTCTGCAGACGTGTGCACCTCAAAACAAGCTGGACCCTCTTTGAGGCTACTGCCTTCATCCAGAACCTGCCGACCAACTGGAGTGACTTTGACATGAAAATGTTTGGCTTCCAAAATAAGGCGTGAATCTTGTTGCGCTTTGTTTGATCCTGTTGTATAATGATTATGTAACGAATGACTTTCTTCTACTCAAACGCAAAGGACAAAGAATCATGGCTCACGAAATTACTAGCACAGACAAATTCGGTGAAGTGCGTGTTGGCGGCAAAAGAGCATGGCACGGTCTTGGTGAGGAAATCGCTGAAGGCATGGGAGCCGGTGATGCTGCCAAAGAAGTTGGCGTTGATTGGACTACTCACCTGGAGCCTATCTTGTGCGCCGGTGCTGAGATTCCTTCACACCGCATGCACATGCGTGATGACAATAACGCTCACTTGGGCATCGTAGGCGCAGGCTATCAGATCTTTGAGAATGCAGACGTGTGTGAGTTTGCTGATGCCCTTGTTGGGCTGGACTCAGCTATCTCGGTTGAGACCATCGGAACCCTTCAGGGTGGCAAAAAGTTCTTTGTCTTGGTTAAGCTGCCCCGCATGATTCAAGCAGCCTCTAATGATCCGCTTGCCCAATATGTGCTCCTGTCCAACGGTCACGGTGGCGTGGCTTCTTTCAACGCCTACCCCACGTCGATCCGTGTCGTGTGTGCTAACACCCTTCGGTGGTCTGAGCGTGATGTTATTAAGGGCTGCCGGTTCCAACACACTGGTGACCTGGAGAGTAAGCTGGAAGGCGTCAAAATGGCTCTGGGCATTGCCATGCGTGAGACTGATAAGTTTGAAGAGCAGGTGATGGCGTTGAGCTCCACCAAACTCAGCGTGGCCTCCATGTCAGAGTATTTTGAAACCGTGCATGACATGACTGAGGGTAAGCTGACCGATAATGAAGACCGCCGTGCACGTGTCCTGCAGACTTGGGCAGATAACATGGATGATGAACGTCAACTTGGTGGCGGTAGTGTTTGGACCGCATACAATGCAATCTCACAGTACTATGATCATGACCGTGGACGCATGAAGAGTCTTGACGAGAGCACCAGCCGTGCTCACTCCAACATCTTCGGTCTGAGTAGTAACATGAAGATGAAGGCTTACAACGCGGCTCTGGAGCTTGTGTGAGACTTTGGTTGTTAGCGGCTGGGTGGCTTATGCTGCCTGGCTGCATGCTGACGTCAAAGGTGTTGGACTTGAACTATCATCGTGAGGCTTCAATTGCCGGCAAAGAGGTTTGGATTCAGCAGGCTATCTTGAAGCATGAGGTTTGGGTTGGCATGACTCTTGACGAGGCTCGGTTGGCGCTGGAAGTAGGCACAACATGGTACCGGTACGGCAATCACTGGATTGTTGGCAACCACAGCATCCTGACCCTGCGAGGTGGTAAGATCGTGAGGATAGACAAGTATGGCTACCGATGAGTGGCGTGTGAAGGCAGGCTTCTTCTGTGTGAAAATAGTGGACAAAGACGGGGTGCATGTTCCGTTGCTCGTGGTGCTTCAACGCATCAAAACTCTTGAAAACCAACTGAAGTATTTTGGGCATACGCCCAAGAAAGAAGCAGAAAATGAATGAGAATGCAAAGATCACTCAACTACCGGTGGCGGTTGAGACCCAAGACACCATCGTGGCGTGGTCGCGTGAGACCTTTGGGCCTCCTGCCAGTGCGGAGCTGATAGCAGCGCGTGCGGCTGAAGAATCGTGTGAGCTGGCAAGCGGCTACTTTGGTGGCGGTGATCTGGCTGACCTGGGTGCAGAGCTGGCTGATGTCTTCATCGTGACGTGCCAAGTTGCGGAGTTGTACAACATCAAAATGCTGATCAAAGACGGCGCAACGGCTCAACCTCATCGGGTTTTGGCACCGCAGGTACTGAACCTGAGTGCGGTGATCCTGGCTGGAACGGTCGATGAGAAGCTTCACATTACACCCCATTTGCGTGCACTTCAGGACGTATTGACCATCATGGCGGTGTCAATTGGGTCCAAAACACTCCAGGAATTGGTTGATGCTAAGATGCAAATCAACCGTGGACGGTCGTGGAAGACCGACAAAAATGGAGTTGGTCAGCACGTTTGATGGTTGACATCAGGCTGGTCGTGAGTCTGCGACCAGCTTGGCTGGTGTTGCGGTGCGGTTACTAATTTGGTTGTAAGGCTTGGGCTGTGTTTAGTTTAACTGTGGTGGATGTTATTATTGTTTTGCACGCCACTTGCCCAGGGACAGGTGCCTTGTTGTATATATATTTATATATATATATAATAAAAGAAACACGTAATGTTAATTGAACAGGACTTACGGAAATTGTTTCTGAGCTTGACACGGTAACACCAGCCAGTAGTGTGCGAGCAGTTGTTTTAGAGGGTGCTCGCATTTGGGCAGGTGGTTGGGGCCTCAGAAACCGCACCAGAGGGTTTGGCGTTTGCTTTATTCCGTCTGATGGTTACACTCCATGTACCGAAAATTTGGATTTATAACCACTTGAAAGAGTTGACAAAATGACGATGAGCAAAACGCGACAGAACCGGTTCCTGAAGAATTACGCAAAGACCGGTCGCATCAACCAGGCTGCAGCGGTGGCGGGTGTCTGCGTGAACACCATCGGCAACTTGAGAAAGTCCAGCCCTGAGTTCATGGCGTTGTTCATGGAGGCCGATGAGAAGTATTGTGAATCAATCGAGGCTGAGATTGAAAGGCGTGCCATGCGTGGTGTTGAAGAACCAGTTTGGCAAGGTGGGCAGGAAGTGGGTCGCAAACGGAAGTACAGCGATAAACTTTTGATTGCTCATGCAAAGAGCCGCATGTCAAAGTACCGCGATAAACTGGAGGCTGAAGTCACCCACAAAGGTGCGGTGTTGGCTATCCCAATGACCTCCACATCAGAAGAAGAATTTGAAGACGCTGTTGAAGAAGCAAAAGAGTAACACGCTCGTGAAAGGGGCATAACATGGCTGGACCTGTTGAGAAGGTTTCTGACTATCCGTTGGAAGTAGCAATCTGGAAGAATGAAGGCACAGACGGCAGACCGTACTATGGCGCATCACTTCAAAGAACATACACGGTTGACGTGGAAGGCAAAAAGGAATACAAACACACCAGCCAATTGCGGAAGCAAGACATCTGCATGGCAGCTGAGTTGATGCGTGTCGCCTACCACAAGATCAGGGCCTTGGAAGAGAAAGACCGCCAATGAATCAATCACGAAGTGGACTGAAGACAACTGAGTTTTGGCTGACATCGGTGAAGGCTCTGATTGGGCCTTTGCTAGCAATCTTTGTAACAACCGGCATCCTCGTTCCTGGCCAAGTGGCTGAGGCCGAGGTTGCTGCGCATTTGGATCAAATTATCTTGGGCGTGATTGCCCTGGGTGGTTTGTTTGTGAGCGGTGGCGCGGTTCGCACCTACACAGAAGCACGCACCGGTGTAAAGCAGATTGAGATACAGGCTGCTGCTCAGGCAGGTGCTGAGTCTGAACCCATCATTGGGTTCCAGACAGTGGAAGGAGAAGAAGATGATGAAGAAGTTGATGATGAGTATGAGCCTGGTATCCATCTTAGTCGTTAGTGGATGTGCGTTGTTTGACAGTGACGCCACGCCACGTGATAAGTACATCGATGCACAAGAGGGTTTCATTCTAGCAGTGACTGCTGCTATGCATGGCCATCGTGCTGGTGTTATCACAGATGAGGTATATGCTGACATCGTGGTGCCTACCATCTTGGAGGGTAGCGCGTTGCTAGACTCCATGGAGGTCATGGTGGCCTCTGGTGACGTTCAACAAACTGAGCTGCTCAGACAATCACTGCTTGCGGTGATCCTGCGCATACAACAATACACCGCAGGAGGATGACATGGATCCGGCTACCATAGCAGCACTATTGGGCGTGGTCTTGAAGTTGATAGACTACGTTGAAGCAAGTGGCGTTGAGCTCGATGATGAGATGCTGGATGCCAGGACTGAATTCAGGCGTGCGTTGGTAGCGCAGGCCACAAGCGAATCCGCACCTGATCCCGAGTAGGGTCAGACGGAACCCCGCCACCATGCCTCCCCCCTTTCAGGTGTGGTGGCACTTTTATGTTAGGAACGATTTATGATAGGTGTTGAGTGGAAAGTGAAGCCTGATGGCACGCTCAAACCTTTCCAGGGATCAACAGAGTTGGGGTGGTGCCCACAGCCTGGGTCTCAAGAGTTGTTTCTGGCATGCCCAACATATGAAGTGTTGTATGAAGGAACACGTGGCCCTGGCAAGACGGCTGCGCTGATAGTAGACTTTGCAAAGGAGTGCGGCGCTGGGCATGGTGCTAGTTGGCGGGGTGTCTTGTTCAGGCGCACATACCCTGAGCTTCAAGACGTTATTGAGAAGAGCAAAGAGTTCATCCCGATGATCTGGCCAACAGCGCGGTACAATGAGAGCCAACACTTTTGGACTTGGCCTGATGGTGAAAAGCTCATGTTCAGGCAGTTTGAACGGGTGGCGGATTATTGGAAGTACCACGGCCATGAGTATCCGTGGATAGCATGGGAAGAGCTGACCAACTGGGCATCCGATGACGGCTACAAGAAAATGATGTCAACATCGCGGTCTGCCAACCCAAGCATCAAGCCTCGTGTACGCTCCACTTGCAACCCAGCGGGTGTTGGACATAACTGGGTTAAGCACCGGTTCCAACTTCCCATAGCCGATGGTCAGATAGCAGGACCGCTGATTGATGATGCGATGGATTTGGAGGGTGAGCTGGAACCGCCGAGAAGGGCCATCCACGGACACCTTGATGAGAACCTAGTTTTGCTACACGCTCAACCTGACTACAAGCAGAAGCTACGTGCAGCGGCTACCAGTGAGGCTGAGTTGAAGGCTTGGCTACACGGTGACTGGAATATCGTGGCAGGAGGTATGTTTGATGATGTATGGGATCCCAAGACCAACGTGATTGAACCGTTTGAAATACCAGGCACATGGAGAATTGACAGAAGCTTTGACTGGGGATCTTCGGCACCCTTCAGCGTAGGCTGGTGGGCTGAGTCTGATGGCACGGATGTTCTCACCGCAAGTGGTTGGCGGTCCACAGTACGGGGTGACTTGTTCAGGATCAATGAGTGGTACGGTTGGACAGGGAAGCCCAACCAGGGATTAAAGATGTTGGCGACTGAGATCAGCAAAGGTATAGTGGAACGTGAGCTTGAGTGGAGGATCCACGACCGCGTGAAACCAGGCCCTGCAGACACGTCACTTTGGAATGTTGAGAACGGTATGTGCTACGCTACTGACATGGCAAACGCGGTTCGTATCAACGGCCAAAAGTACAAAGGCACCCACTGGACTCGTGCGGATAAGTCAGCCGGTTCAAGAGCCACCGGCTGGGGTATGATGCGCAAGATGATCAAGCACGCCAAAGGTGAGACCGTTGATGGTCGTGTTCTTCCACGTGAGGAACCTGGCCTGTTTGTGTTTCGGCAATGCACCCAATTCCTCAGAACGGTACCGGTGCTGCCACGTGATGATGTTAAGATGGATGATGTAGACACAGACAGTGAAGACCACATAGGCGATGAAGTCAGGTACAGAGTCAGAACCGTTGGCAACCGTCCACGGTCTGGCAAATCAATAGGAATGGTTTAAGGAGTAGCAATGGCTGTTGATTCAAAGCACCCTCAATATGAAATCTTCCTGCCTGACTGGGTTGGTATGCGTGACACCTACCGTGGTGAGCGTGCTGTGAAGGCAAAGGGCGTGACATACCTGCCTGCTACCACCGGCATGCGTCTCGATGGCATGAACCCAGGCCAAGAAGGTCACGAAGCATATGAGTGTTACCGCACACGCTCTGTGTTCCATAATTTTGTGAGTGAGGGTGTTGAGACTCTGATTGGCATGATGTGGAACAAGCCACCTACCATCGAGCTGCCTGCTGCCTTGGAGCCTATGCGTGAGAATGCTACGGTGAAGTGCGAATCACTTGAGATGGTTTTGCGTCGGGTGAATGAAGAGCAATTGATCACCGGCAGACTTGGCCTGCTGCTAGACTTGCCGGCAGAGGAAACCATCAGCCCTGATGTCATGCCCTACATTGCGTTGTACCATGCAGAGCGTATCATCAATTGGGATGATGGCAGCCGCGATGAGTTGGTTAAGCAGAAGCTGAATCTGGTTGCTTTGGATGAGAGCGAAGATGAGCGTGACAACGATTTTGAATGGGAGTTTGAAGTCAAGACACGGTTGCTCCTGTTGGGCGATGCGGATCCTAATGAGATGACAGGCACGTACTCGGTTGGAGTCTTCCGTGATGGGCAGTCCAACTTCTCTGAAGCGGATATGATGGCACCCACGTTCCGTGGCCAGACACTCGATGAGATACCGTTCGTGTTTATCAACGCCAAAGACATTGTTGTCGATCCTGATGACCCTCCATTGCTGGACCTCAGCAAGCTATGCCTTGCCATCTACCGTGGTGAGGCTGACTATCGTCAAAGCCTATTCATGCAAGGGCAAGATACCTTGGTGATCATAGGCGGGGTTGGTGAGGATACATACAGGCTGGGTGCTGGTGCTTCTATTGAAGTGACTACCGGTGGTGATGCTAAGTTCATCGGGGTGTCTAGTGAAGGCTTGAAAGAGCAACGTGAGGCCCTGGAGAATGACAAAACTATAGCAGCCAAGAAGGCTGGCAGCATGGCACAAAAGGGCGCAGCGGTTGAGTCTGGTGACGCCATGAAGATACGCATGGGAGCCACTACCGCATCCATGACACAAATTGCTATCACCGGTGCCTTTGGTCTTCAGCAATTGCTGCGCATACAAGCTAAGTGGATGGGGGCAAATCCTGAAGAGGTTATTGTCACGCCCAACTTGGACTTCACAAGTGAAGTGATGGAAGGCAAGACCTTGGTTGAGTACATGACAGCCAAGAGCATGGGTGCGCCTTACTCACTTGAGCAGATCCATGGGCGCATGCAGGAGAAAGGGCTGACTGATCTATCGTTTGAAGAAGAGCAGTCGTTGATCGAATCTGAGGAGCCATTAATTGACAGATCCCAACTCGGAATCGAAGAAGAACCAGAAGTTCAAACCACCACCGGCACCGAAGAAGAAAGCCAAGAAGAAGCAGAAGAAGGAAGACAGCAAACGTAAATTTGCTGAGCTTTCAGAACCTGCTATGAAGGCAGCGCTGCGCAACAACATGCGGCGCAGAAAGCTTCGCAGGAAGTCTGGTGGTGTTCGAGAAATAACCGGTGGACCAACGGTTGTGTCCGTGGTACCTGACAGCGGTGCGGGTGAAGGCGGTGAGTCTGTCACCATCAACGGGTTGGACTTCACTCCAGATGCAATAGTCTATCTCAGCGGGGTTGAGCAGCCTACCACATATGTGAGTGACATCGAGCTTACCATCATCACAGTACCCTTCCCTGCCGGTGGAGTTGTTTCTGTTTCCGTTGCGCAATGCACCGGTTCGGATACATTGCCGGCAGCCTTCACATATGCCGTGGCAGTTGGACCCAACTTGATTAGCATAGCACCGGTTGAAGGCCCAGAACCAGGTGGCACTTTTATCACCCTCACCGGCACAGGCTTCGCTGCTGACATCACAATACAATTTGATGGTGTGACGGCTGTCAGCATAGCCTTCTTTGACAGCACTACCGTCACGTGCGATACACCAGCAGGTACCGGCACAGTTGATGTGTTTGTCTCACAGAGTACCGGCACAGATACCCTCACCAACGGCTATGAATACCTCACGGTGCCAGACCTAGTAAGCATCGCACCGGTTGAAGGCTTTGAGCCTGGTGGCACTTCAGTTACTCTGACCGGTACCGGTTTCAGACCTGATAGCTTGGGCGTGACCTTTGGAGGCATAGCGGCAACTGGTGTGGTGTTCTTTGACAGCACAACGGTCTTTTGCGTCACACCGGCAGGTACTGGAATTGTTGATGTGGTGCTATCGCAAGATAGCGGTTCGGATACCCTCACCAACGGCTATTCATACATCCTAGCACCTACCTTGGTGAGCATAGTACCAGCAGAGGGTCCAGAAGCAGGCGCAACTGCCTTCACGCTAACCGGCACAGACTTCCGTGCAGGTAGTCTGGCTGTCACGCTGGGTGGTGTAGCGGCAACATCCGTGGTCTTTGTTAACAGTACCTCAGTCACAGGTGTGACCGGTGACTATAGTGGATCTATGCCTGCCAGTGGCTTTGATGACGTTGATGTAGTCATCACGCAAGACAGCGGATCAGATACCCTCACCAACGGCTTCAGATACCAACCTGCACCGGCTATCCGCACAGGTGGCAACGGTGTCTTGCCCAATCCGGTGAGTGCATGCGGTGGCCAGGTAGTCACCATCACCGGTACTGACTTCACGGTTGCTAATAACATGCAGGTGTTCATAGACGGGGTGCTGATCACGCACGTATACATAGACACCAACACCTTAACAATTGTCATGCCAACCTACCCTGAGATTGAAGATGATAAGGATGTCACGGTCACCAATGACTGGGGTACAGATACCTTGGTCGATGGATTGACGGTAACATGGACCGGTTTTGAGAGTCATCAGACCGTCCTGGTGGATACCGGCACCCTTTGGGCAGGGAACGTCCAAAAGATAGCAGCCTTTGCCCTATACACCACCACCGGTGGCGGTACAGCACGTGTCAGACTATGGATGACTGATGGCATGATTCAAGATACCATAAGCACCATCGCAGGAGTTCAAGCCTCAATAGACTCTGGATGCATTCCACTGCTGTACCTGTCAGAGCCGGTGCTGGATGCTAGCACACTTTGGATAGTTGAACAGCATGTCACCTGCTTGAAACAAGTCTTCAAGTCCAAGAGCCGATGTAACATCCAACTGAATGGCGGTTGGGTATTCAGGCTTCGTAAAGCATACAACAAAGTCTTGAGTGATTTAACAACATAGAAGGATAACCATGGCAATTACGTTACCAGCATTCACCCTCATAGATGGTTCCACAGCATGGGCCTGTCAAGAAATCAACGTGAGTTACTTCACGCCTTCAAACAACGCGGCTACCACTACACGCATATACATGGCTGATAGTATGCATCAAGATGTAGACAGCACGCCTTCAGTAGTCAACACCGCGCTGGCTGCCATCGGGATCACCCAATTCACCATGATAGACGGCGCAACAAAAATCTATGTGAATGATGACATGGTGACTAGCATTGAACCGCGCACCACCACCTCTACATGGATACACCTTGAAGGTCACTGGATAGTTGCCGTGAACGTCGCATATGCAACCGTCCTGACCTCTTTGACTACATAAAAGGATAGCTATGCCAACCGCCAATGAACAATTCCTGGATGCTATGGTGCGCCATCAGATAGGTCTGATGCGGTTCAGCGGTAGTGTGCGCAATGAGATATTTGGGCTGCTGGATGCTACTGAGGCTGACATAGTGCGTGAGATACGTGCGCGGATTAAACCGGGTGGCATTACACCGGCTAATGTTCAGCGGTTGAAGGCTCTTGAAGTGGTTATCAGAGGTATCCGTGGCGGGGCATGGAAAGACGTGAGCAAGGTATGGGGTACTGAGTTCAGAAACCTTGCCGTGCAAAACCCTCAGTTTGTAGCTAATGCAATACAGACCGTGTTGCCGGTGACGGTGGCCCTGAACATGCCGGCACCTGAGCTGCTGCGTGCGTTAGTGGTTACAAAACCGTTTGAAGGCAAAACCATGAGAGAATGGTCAAGGTCGATTGCCCAATCAGACTTGAACCGTATAATGGACCAAGTGAAGATCGGCATGGTTCAAGGTGAAAGCAACCAGGCCATAGCAAGACGTGTGGTTGGTACCAAGGCACTTGGAGGTCGAAATGGCACAACAGAAGTATCACGGCGGGGTGCAGAGTCTATCACCCGCACCGCAACTAACCACTTCAGCAACCAGGCCAACAGAGCCTTCTTTGAAGACAACGCAAAATTGTTCAGCGGTGAAATATATCACGCCACGCTCGATGACCGTACAACCCTCATCTGCTCAAGCCTGGATGGTGAGCGGTTCCCTGTTGGTGAAGGCCCAATACCACCGCTGCACTTCCGCTGCAGGAGCTTGCGTGTTGCCATCATCAATGATGAGGTGGTTGGCACCAGATTCGCAAAACCGTTCACAGAAAAACAACGGTTGCGAGAGTTCACCAAAGAGCGTGGCCTCAAGTCTGTCAAGAACCGCAAAGAGCTGCCACGTGGTACCAAAGGAGACTTTGACAAGTTCCAGCGTGCGGCTAACCGAAGAGACATTGGCAAGGTACCAGCAAAAGTGACATACCAAGAGTGGCTGACACGCCAATCACCCGCCTTCCAAACTGACGTTTTGGGCGGGGCACGTGCCAAGCTATTCAGACAGGGTAAGCTGCCACTGAAGAAATTTGTGAACAGAGCGGGTGATGACATTCCGCTTCGCGACTTAGCAAAATTTCAGAGACAAGCCTTCATCGATGCGGGTCTTGATCCTGATTCATTCTAGCGGCATGGCCGTGAAAGTAGGTGAGTGATGCCACTCAAAGCAGTTATGGATTCAATTGATGAATTGCCTGATGAGCTCAAGGAATTGTACTCTGAGCGCGATGGTAAGTTTGAACTGACTGGCATACAGGGTGTCAAGTCTGAGGAAGATGTTCGACGATTGCAGAGTTCCCTGGAGAAAGAGCGAGGTGAACACAAATCTACCCGTGAAAAATTCAAAGTCTGGGGTGACCTGGAACACGATGAAGTCATGGGTCGCTTGGATCGCATTCCTGAGTTGGAAGCGGCTGCTGCGGATAAGATCGATGATGCCAAGCTTGAAGAGATGGCAGAGTCACGCGCACTTACTCGCCTGAAGCCACTTGAACGTGAGAATCTTCGCCTCAAAGGAGAGCTTGATTTAAGCATTGCCAGCAACCATAAATTCCAAGAAGAGAAGCGTGACATGGTCATTTCCAATTCGCTGCGCAAGGCGGGTGCCTCTTTGAAGATGCTTGATAAGGATGATGCTGTCACCTTTGGGCGTGCTTACTTTGGAATCAATGATGCCGGTGAAGTGGTTACAGAGGATGGTCTGACCCCAGATCAATACCTCACAGATTTGCAGATCAAAAAGCCTCATCTCTGGGGACCAACTCAGGGTGGCGGTGCCCAAGGTGGTGCTGGTTCCGGTGGCTTCGGTGGTAAGAACCCATTCTCAGCAGAGTCTTGGAACATGACAGACCAAGGTCGTATCGTGAAAGAGCATGGCATGGAGCGTGCCAGCGCGATGGCCAAAGCTGCCGGTACTACGGTTGGTGGTCGGAAACCGCCAATGAAAAAATAAACATGGTCGTTGACTTTTGACCACTTAGGAATAAAGTTGGCGCATATCACTCATGTGGGTGATGAGTCTGAGCTGGCCATGGTGCTTGGCTTTCGTAACAAATCCGTCGAGCCAATAACTTAATTTTGAAACCTTGAAAGGTTCAATCATGGCTGCTGGTCCCATCACCCTGGTGAGTGACGTTGTTGTGCCGGAAATCTTTTCCAGCTATATCCAACAGCTCACCGAAGAGAAGTCACGACTTGTTCAGTCGGGTGCTCTTGCACGTTCGCCGTTTATGGATAACCTCCTTGCTGGAGGTGGTCTAACTTTTAATGTTCCTTCATTCCGTGATCTTGATAATGACGCTGACCGCGTGTCCACGGACACTTCGGTTGATGACTTTGCCGGTGGTACCGCACGACCGGTCCCACAGAAGATCGAAACAGACACGGAAGTTGCCGTGCGCCTCAACCGTAACCAAAGCTGGTCATCTGGTGACCTGGCTGCAGCTCTTGCTGGTGATGACCCTATGGGTGCCATTGCTGGTCGTGTAGCCGCATATTGGACACGACGGTTGCAGCTGATTTTCACGAGTACAATGATCGGGGTTGTTGCGGATAATACCGCCAATGACGCTGGTGATTACACTAATGATATCAGCGGTGGTGGCTACGTTCCTGGAGTGACTGACTTCAGCGCTGAGGCTTTCATCGATGCTACCCTTACAATGGGTGATAGCATGGAAGACACCGGCATGCTGATGGTTCACTCAGTTGTTTTTGCTCGCATGAAGAAGAACAACTTGATTGACTTCATTCCAGATGCACGTGGTGAAGTTCAAATTGCTACCTTCCAAGGCCGTGAAGTCATCGTTGATGACGGCATGCCTGTTACCGGTTCCGTCTATGACTCCTGGTTGTTTGGAGCTGGTGCGGTTCAGCTTGGTGTAGGTTCGCCCAAAGTGGCTACCGAAATCGAGCGTGAGGCTGGTGGTGGTAATGGTGGCGGTCAGGAAATCCTGTACAGCCGCCAAGAGTGGGCAATGCACCCAGAGGGTCACGCCTACGGTGGCGCTACTCCCAATGGTGGTCCTGCTAACACAGTCATCGATGATGCTGCTAGTTGGAACCGTGTGTATGCTGAGCGCAAGATGATTAAATTTGCACGCCTGGTCACCCGCGAAGCATAACTAAGACAATTACCTTGGGACTGGGGAAGGGTGTTGGGTGGTGCCCAATTCCTTCCCCGCCTTTTTGAAAGGAAATGATATGAGCAAAGGTTTACCCCGCTCGCTTTCACGTGGTGACTATCAGAAGCAAGCAATCTCAAAGATTCGGATTCGTTTGGATCATACGGTTACTGTTTCTGCTGCTGGTGCCGGCATTGGATTTGGTTCGGTTGTCATAGCTGGACTGCCAGAAGGTCAAATCAAAATGCTTGGGGCTGCGGTTGAAATCACACTGAGTGGTTCTGGTGCTGATGCCAATTTGGTTGATACCTTTGAAGGTGACTTCGGAATTGGTACCACTCCTGCTTCGGACGCTACCATCACTGGTGCTGACGTAGACATGATTGGTTCCACGGCACTGGCTGCTGCCACTGCTGAGGTTGGTGTCCTGACTAATGTAATCAACGGCACTGATGCGGTGTTTGATAACACTGCTGGTACTCTTGAATGCAATCTCAACGTTCTCATCGATGCGGCTGACATTACTGATGCTTCAGCAGTTGACCTCACCGCAGTTGGTGTGTTTGAGCTGACGTTCATCACCTTGCTAGACGACTAACAATTCGGAGTCCATGGTGCCAAGTGTACACACTGTGGACTCCATTTTTAACATCGGCCATGGAGCCGGAAAGGCAGAGGCATGGACCTCAAAGAAACATTACAGTTGCTTGAGCAGGACAATCCAAACCACTGGACCTCTGACGGTCTGCCGGTAGTGGCGGTTGTTGCTGAGTTGTTTGGGCAGCCTATCACGCGCAAAGATATCACAGAAGCAGACCCAACATTCACCCGTGAATCGTTGACTCTGGAACCAATAGAAGAAGCAGAAGAGGATCCTGAGCCGGTAGGTGAAGTTGATCTGAAAGCCAAGCTGGATGATTTTGATAAGCAGCTTGGTGCCTTGGAACGTGAACGCAAAGAGTTGGAACGGCGGTTTGCCTTTGTAACTCAAGAGCGCCGTGAGTTGGATGCAAAAATCACTTCTGAGTATGACTTTCAAACTGATCAAGACCGTAGGATGGCACACATACGTTCAAACAACGAACGTAGGATGCGCCTCGCTCTTGAACGGCAAGAGCAACTGAAGGGTATTGACCCCAGGTTGCTTCAACCGATTCAGTCTCCAATTGATGCTGCCCAATTAGTACGCAAAGGGCAGGCACCAAAAGTTCCACCACGCATCTTCAAGGAGTAGTAAATGCCAAATCGGGTGACTGAAGCTTTCAATGAACTAGACGCTGGACATCAACAAGCAACTATGCATCTCCACCGTGAGGCTAGGCTTGGACGTTCAGACATAGTGAACCTCATGTCAGTCACCCGTCGCATTGATGGACCGTTCCCTGACAGCACCACATACGCCTTGCCGTCTTTTGATTTGCCGGTGACGGTTTCTATCTTCACGCAGATCACCACTCTGGCTACCTTAGATGGAATCATATTTGAGTGGGGTGACAGCACCCGCAACTTTGGTATATCTTGGGACAGCACCACCGCAGGCACTATCAACTTTGTCAGAGGCAATACAACTCTTCAAAGTGTGGCGGGTGTGGGTCTGGCTGACGGTCAGAATGTTCACTTCGTGTTGGCTACCCACTTACAACGCAGCAAGCTCTGGGCAAACGGCAAACTGATAGCAGACCTCACCGCAACAGACACAGCCTATGCTACTGATTCTGCTATAGGCGTGGGTGAAGTTAATGGCACCAGCCGGTTGGGTTCCGTGACACTTGTTAATGGTTTGATCACACAGCCAATCCGCATATACCATAACCAACTGCCAAGGCAATTTGCGGGGCATGAATAATGTCCTTGATCAGAGAAAATGGGCCGTTCACATTATATGAGAGTGACATCACCGTAGTGTCTGGTGTTGTTGTAGTGGCGGGGCTGGATGTCACCAAGTCACATTGCTTTGTTGGTGTGCAGTTCTTTGATGACTTAGAGGG
>Ga0316189_10002992_pt1 | contig 16452 bp, 8 predicted proteins | sample LowCovwburrow_MG_FD_204930 | JGI IMG/M metagenome (GOLD analysis project Ga0316189, IMG submission 204930) | Coastal sediment microbial communities from Maine, United States - Lowes Cove worm burrow | ecosystem: Environmental > Aquatic > Marine > Coastal > Sediment | place: USA: Maine... | reverse complement strand
GTCACTGATGTCTTGCAGGAGACCCTTGTTGGCAGCCGTTTCCTCCGCTGCGTATTGTTGGAAAAGGGAGTTCTGACGGTCGTAACGGAACAGCCCCTGCTCTTTCGTACCGATCCAAAGAATGCCCTCCCGCCCTTCACTGAGGGCAGTGACATATTGAGCATCCAGGCCATTGCGCGCGTCCCTGCCACCGTATAAAACAGGTGTTGCGGCTCCCGGGTCCCAACGTTCGAGGCCGTCGCCGCGCTTGCCGATCCAAAAAACGCCCTGACTGTCTTCAAACAAGCATTGCACATCATTGCTTGGGGCACCGTCCTGCTGACTTGCGAAAGGAGTAGGCTCCAAGCGATTAACGCCCTTACCGTAACTGCCCACCCAAAACACACCGTCCTGGCCCTTGTATATGCTGTACATGTGACTCGTATTGAGCACCGGTGTTTGCCATCGACGTATGTTACCCGAGACCGCATCTCTACAGAACAGCCCATTGCTGGCGCAAATCCATAAATCACCTTTGTCGTCGACCAACAGACCGTCCAAATTTCCAATCACTTCCGTTCTGGGATCCTCGAAGTGCTGAATCTGCGGTTCGCCCTCCTGGGTCAACTGAGCCAGGCCACCGCTACAGGCCAGCCACAGATCGCCATTGCGGTCGCGTTCGATCGCCTTCATTCGCCTGGTAGAGGTGCCGCTGGGGTCCGCATAGCGGGTGAAGTGGCCCGGTTGGTCCAGGCGCATGCTGTTGAGTTCGCCGTCATAGGTGCCCAGGAACAGGGTCTTGCCGTCCCTATCCAGGAACATGGTGCGAATACGATCGCTGGAAATGGACGTCTCTACTTCAGGCTTGTTGCGATAGGCCTTAAAGGTACCGGTTGCGGGATCGAATTGATTGAGCCCGACGCCTTCCGTGGCAATCCACAGGCGCCGGTCTGCTTGTTCCACAATCCCCCAGATCGCCGTTTGACTAAACCCGTTTTCAGTCTCAAGAAGCTGCTCATAGGAAGAAAAACGACCGGTTTTCGGGTCGTAGCGATTGAGGCCCTGGCGGGTTCCGATCCACAAGATACCTTGCCTGTCTTCGTAGAGGGAGTAGACATAGTTGCAGGAAATGGAATGGGGATCCTTGGGGTTGTTGCGAAAGACCACCATATCATACCCGTCATAACGGTTGAGCCCGTCACGGGTTCCAAACCACATAAAACCGGCACGGTCTTGTAGAATGGTGTAGATATTCCCTTCGGAAAGGCCTTGTCTGCTACCCAAATGGTGGACCTTGTAAAAAGATTTCGCCTCACCCGTATTTGAACGTGCATGAAAGCCGATCAACCCTATTCCAAGTGCCGCGAAAATGAAGCAAGCTTTGATCATACTCCAACCAAATGCCCAATATCTTTTCTATCGGTCGGGAAATGGGAAACTTGGACGTTAAAAACGAAAGGAGAGCCTCTCTCAAGTTGGCGCCAGCAGGTTGGGTCAATCACCGGCTGGATTAGCGTTCGATTAAGGGTCTTTTTTGTATTGGATCATACCAGCGCTTTGTGCCTTCTCCGAGTCTTGACCGATGGTGGTCGTAACGGTGGTCCCGTCTTTTGTCCCCACAACAGTGAAGGCACCATTCACCTCGGCGGTTTTCACTTCATAGCCCTCGTCTTCCAAGGTTTTCTTAAAATAGGACTGAACTTCCACGGCATCATCGTCGGTTGAAAATGCAATCGTTCCCGACTCGCCCTGCGTACTACTGGTAATGCGGCTGAGGTTACGCATCTCCGAGCCCGGGTAGGACGGCACCCATTCGGGAGGCGGATCATTAGAGCCGAGGCTCAGCTCCTGCTCGCCGTCGGCACTATCCGTGCTGATGGAAAAGCCATTATCGGTATTAATATCAAAGGTGGTCTTGTTCCCATTGTTGAACCAGGTTATTTGACCATCCTCCAGCCCTGATTTGTCAATGGTGACAACCTCGCCGGTGCTGACATTCTTCAAGGTGACGGTTTGGTCATCATCATTGTGGTCAACGATCTCTATATTTTTATCGGCAAGGGCCACGAACTTTGCCAAGGCATGGGCGGGATTGCGTTCCGCAGCCTCGACAAATTCCGATCCTTTTTTATACACGAATACGCCCATGCCAATAAACACGACCAGACCCAATGCCGTGATGCCGCCACAGCCAATCAGAACCCAACCCCATACCGGCATTCCCTTTTTCTCGGACATGATCCGTTCTCCTCGCTAAAAATAAGCCTTCCAAGTGTCATTATAGCAAAAGCCTGAGGTCTCTCGATCAATTCTTTTGCCGTGACACGGGCAGACCGGAGCGCGAACACCAGGGATGCCCAACCCAGCGAATTCAATATCATGGAAAAGGAGCCTTCGGCGCCACAGGTTCACCTCGCAAGGGAAGACTTGTAGCAGCAGAAAATCCACATCTCGATCCATGAGTCGAGGAACCGGGTTGAATGCAGCATCGGGAGAAAATCGTTACGCGCAGACAACTGCGATTTTTGCCCGTGACAAGCGGTGAGCTATGCTAGAATTCCTGAATTAAAAAAGGAGTAGCCCACCATGCCTTTGGCCCTTTTGAAATCGCGTCTCGAATATTCCCAAGCATTGGGAGCCAACGCGATGTACGACATGTCCTCTGGCCGGCTATGAAAGAAGATCGCCATTTCCACACATCGTGGAAACGGGCAATCGATTGAACGAACCAGGAGGACCCATGAAAAAGATCTTGATGTTGGTGATTGCAATCACTTCCTGCCAATTGTTTGCGGGAGAAAACTATATTCTGGAGATCAACGGCGAGATAGTACAAATAGGCCTTGGCAAGGGCAAACGCTTCACCATGCCCGATGGCACCAAATTGAACCTGAAGCTGACCCTCAAAGAGTATATTACCTTTGAAACAGAAAACTACAGTTTTAGCCACAAAAGCACCTTCAGACCCGAGCGCAAGCCAGTCGGCGAGGGTGTATACCAGACCATGTTAACCACCGCACTCGGCAGCGGAATCATCATCCAGGAATACACCACCATGGACCCCACATCAATTGTGGATTTCATGCTCAATGAGCTCACCAAGGAAGAACGCGACTACGGCTACCAGTATAAGGAACGTGTGGTAAGCCAGATGGCCGGCACCAAAAAGCTGGTGGGCAAAGAAGCCATCACCACCCACACGGAAGATCAATGGATCCGGGCCGTATACGCCTATGGCAATGCCAACTCAGGGATCATGGTCGTTACCTTTATCGAAAGGGACAACCTGGCCGGGGAACAACAGATCCTCACGGATCTGTGGGAAAGCCTGAAGATAAAATAGGCCGTAAAACAGACCGCCACCGCGATGGAAATTGGCCGCGAGCTGACCTCCATCGCGGGGGAATACCAAAGCAATCAGGTTAACAAGTTAATGCGCGAATTAAAGACACTGAGTAAATTTGCATATTTGATTAATTCAACCATTGATAAGTTCAGCCATAGCGGACAGCCACCCGGAGCATCAACCATCCGCTCTTTGGTGTTAACACTTCGTTAATACGAGCTCATGCCCAGCTTCGCTTACTGCGGGCGCTGGATATCTGTGCTTTGGGTATACATCTTCCGCTGTTCACCCTGCCCATCCTTCTCTACCCAAGGGGGCCCAGTGGTTCTAATTCTTGTGCCAAATTGAATACAACGACTTGTGCCATTGGGTGTGCGCCGCAACAGATGGTTTTCCGAAATCCCGGTACGCGTTCGTGTTTTTTTTGCAAATCAGCCAAAAACTGCGGCTCGCAACACAATCAAGGCCCATTTATCTCAAAGTGGTCTTCTCCGAGGCTCGGAAGACGCCGGTTTATGTCAAAGTGGTCTTCTCCGAGGCTCGGAAGACGCCGGTTTAATTTAAAGTGGTTGTCTCCGAGGCTCGGAAGACGCCGGTTTAATTTAAAGTGGTCTTCTCCGAGGCTCGGAAGACGCCGGTTTAATTTAAAGTGGTTGTTTCCGAGGCTCGGAAGACGCCGGTTTAATTTAAAGTGGTCTTCTCCGAGGCTCGGAAGACGCCGGTTTAATTTAAAGTGGTTGTCTCCGAGGCTCGGAAAGCGTCCATTTATTTAAAATGAGGAGGCACCCAGGCGCGATAACGGGCTTCAATTCGGGTCATCCCTGTGCCGTACATCGCGATTCGGCGTAGCGATTCCGTCGGATTGCCACATCTGCGACTCTGTCTGACCAGTGGGCTTTCCTCGTCTCAGGCGAAGAATACAAAGAAAGAAATCACGACTGCGGTGTTTAGAAAGTTGCCTGGTTTATTTTGCCCCCTATATACCATAAACGTTTTTCAGGGACATGTTTTAAATATTCTTTTTGCATAAAAAAAGTTTTTCGGGCCCTTTTCGAGGCAATTGTTATCCAGCTTCTTCTGGAACCCTCATGCTTGAATGGACTTACGATTTGCTAAAATTGCGTGTCCGAGCGCAAAATTTTTTTTCGTGTGAAAATATTTTTAAAAAAAATAAAAAAAAACGTTTATGGTATATAGGGGCCTTTTTTTAAAGCGCCTTTCCCCGATCGGACGAGAGGGGGTTACCTTGTCGAACTGGCCACCTGAGTCGTCAGGCGGTTTTTCGATTTTAGTGTGTCAAAAAACCGGCCAGCCCCCTCACCCTGATCGCCCCGGTTCCTTCTTCCTTCGGCTCGAGAATCGGCCGATTTCCAAGGGATTGGTGAGGTCGCTCAGCATGATTATAGGCACAGAACTCGCGAACCAACCATTCCAAGCGGGCATGAGAACAAACCAAAAAGTGGTTCAGCCCCCGGTTCCCCACCATTCTTCCTTAATCGGGATTAAACCTTTCACAGCGCATTCAAATTCGGAAGTCAGGCGGTTCTAGTCCATGAAGCCGGCCCTCTCCAAACAAGCGATGATCTTGATTTTAGAGCGGGATAAGGCGGTTTTCAGGGAGTTGATATTGAGTTCATACTGCTCGCTGATCCTTTTTTGGGTCACCCCGACAAGGAAATGGAGCGTGCAGTAATCCCTTTGCGGGTCTGGCAGAGCGCCGATGCACTTCTTGATCTGTAACAACCGTTGCCGCTTGATGCTCTGCTCTTCAGGCGAATGGTGGTCTGCAACCAGGCCAGGCGCATGGGCCTCCAGGTCCTCCGTCGTGAGTTTTTTGCTTTTGTAGTAATCGTAGAGACGGTTGCGCGCCACACCGCACACCCAGCCTTTGATGGCGGCCGGGTCTTCCAAGCTGCCCAGGCTCCTGGAAATGGAAAGCGAAACGATGTTAAACAGGTCCTCGGCGTCTTCGCGATTGTCTGCACGACTGTACAGGTAACGCCACAGAGTCGTCTTATAGGTCTCGTGAATTTGCTCGAAAACGGCCTCGTTGCCCGCGAGATATGCCTCGATCAATGGGCCGACATGCTTGGAACTCATCTTTTCCGTGCTCCGATGTTGAATCAGTAGGACTCCAAGATTGAAACCACCTCTCGATAGTCGTTTTCCTGGGCCAGATCAGCGGCCGTGGCGCCATCATTGTCCATCTGGTTGGCATCCGCTCCTTGCTCAAGCAAGAATCGGGTACTCTCCGGGTGCCCTTCACTGGCTGCGATCATGAGGGCTGTTCTGCCCTGCTTGTCGACCTGGTTCAGGCCAGCGCCGAACTGAATCAGAAGCTCCAGAACCCTGACGTCATTTTCTTGTGCGGCGAGCATGAGGGCACTCCTACCCTGAGCATTGACCTGATCTACCATTGCCCCTTGTTGCAAAAGAAGCTCGACCCTGGCCAGATTCCCGCTGGAGGCCGCAGTGGGTAAATCACCGGAAACACCCTCGGCCCCAGGTTCGCCGCGCAAACCATCCGTGCCATCCGTGTCGACAGGTCTGTTGATGAAGAGTAAACTCAGCAGCAGAAGAGCGGCAAGCGGTAGCAGGAACCAGGCGTCCCTCGGCATTTGTCGTTGCCCCTTTGGCGCTGTTTTCATGGGCAAGCTGAACTCGGGTGTTGGAGGGAAAATCTCTTCCATGTGCTCCAGATCCTCTTCCAGTATGACAAGTTTCTCCAAAATTTGCCGGGTTTCCTGGTCCAGATTCTCTGATTGTCGCAATAATCCAGCGGGGGATCCAGCTTGAAGCAGTTCGACCGTCCTGTCTTCTGTATTTTTAGAAATCATTTGATCCCTGCTCCTGTGGGAATGAGATTATCAGAAAAACCAACTGGCGTCCTCTTATTTGAAATCGCCGAACAAAGTAAAGGCACCCCAATGAAAGGGGTCTGAGAAGGCCGGCTTGACACCTCGACCGGCAATGAAATCCAATTGGGCAAAACGGAAGGCGTCATCCTTGCTCAGACCTTTTCTCAGATTGGTGTAAAAGCGATCCATTAGAATTGCGGTTGATGCGTCGGAAACACGCCACAGGGAAGCCAATACGGAACGGGCGCCCGTAGCCTGAAAAGCCAGCGTAAGGCCCAGTAACCCGTTGCCTCCCATATTTTCGCCCAGGCCGGTCTGGCAACCGGAGAGCACTACCAGCGTGCTTTTCAGGCGATAGCGTTCAAGGATCTCCCAAACCTGCAGCCGGCCATCTTCCCCATCGGTGGGCGTCAACATCAAGGCGGATTCCAAGGGAAAGCGATCGTCCAGGTGACCGTGCGTAGCAAAGTGGAGCATTGCGGGGGCTTCCCCCAGGGAAGCCAGCCGTTTCTCGGTGGCTTGCCGACCTAGAAACAACTGGCTATCGCCACCGTACTGGGCGACGATCCGTTTTCCTTCATCAGCGGCACGCGGCAGGTCTGGCCAACCCGGATGAGACGGATTGGCAAAGGCTATCAGTCGTTCGGGCAGCAGAGCCTCGCCAGCAGCGGGACGATCGTGCAGCAAGCGCGAATACACGGTGGCCGAAACAGCCGTATGCAATGGTTTCCAGGAGATCAGGTATTGGGGCTGATCGCCGCCCTCCGGGTAGCGGACCAGTGTGGCAAAGGGCAACTGATTGAGCGGGCCATCGGGCACGATCAAAACCCGATCGGCGGAGCCCACCAGATCTTCTACCGGGCCCAGCAATTTCTCGTAGAGATAGGCTGCCTCCGCATATAGCCTTTTGTGGTGTTGCGGGGCCCGATCTGGCCCCTTGTTAATCGCCTTGCGCAGGTGCTTGATGCGATTGCTTAACATCTTCTCTCCCACATCAAGGGTAAAGACGCGTGGCGCTCCCTGCTCTCCAGCCAGAAGGGCAAAAAGCGTGCTTTGTTTTTCCCCGACGCAATAGGTCAACAGCAGGGTTCCCGGGTCCAGGCTCGCGGAGATACTCGTCCCAGTCATGGGCTCCGGGTAACGCAGTGAGGCAAGTCCAGAAGACAGACCTGCCAACTCATCTTGAAAACGTCCCACTTCTCGGTGGCCTTCTGCAATTTTGGCGCGCAGAATGTCGATAGCCGGATCTTGTTTGTCGAGTTTTTTGAGCTGTCCATAGTCTTCAGCCAGATCGGCGATTACCCTCTGCCAACGATCGGCAAGTTGGGGGTGGTCCGCGAAGAGATTCAGGTCGCGGGTCAGCAGCATGCCCAGCAGAGCCCGTCCCCGATAGCGCTCGTAACAGGCGAATGCCTCCTCGGGATTGCCCATCAGAACATGTGTCTCTACCAGAGCTTTGTAGTTGTCCGGAAAGGCATCGAGAAAGGTCATCTCTGCCATATTGCCGCCCCCGAGTTCGAGCAATTGTCGTTCCAAGACAGCAACACCATCCTTCAGATGTACGAGCGCCTGCTCCCATTGGTCTTGTTCGCGACAGTGGATACCCAGCCGCAGCAGGAGCCGGGCCAGTGCATAACCGTCAGGCGTAAGCCGGCGACGAATAACGATTGCTCGCTTTAATTTCTCGGCTGCGGCAGCATGTTGTCCCAGGGAGCGCAAGGCGTCTGCCTCGACGGTCAGGCAGCGTGCCTCCAGACCTTGTTGCGGCGTTTTTTCCAGGATGAGATGGGCGTTTGCCAACAAGACCAAGGCCTGTTCCGGGTCTCTTCGCTTGATTTCCAGTCCGGCTTGATTGGAGAGGTAGCGTACCAAGGCAATACTCTCGGGGTACAGCCCTCTGGCCAGACCAATGGCCTTTTCATAAAACTCATGGGCCTGTTCCAGTTCGCCAAGCTCTTCTGTAATCGTACCCAGGCAATTATAAAGTGTCATTGCTGTCGGGCTATCTCGCCGGGCATGGAGCGCCAAAGCCTCTGTGTAATAGGTTTTGGCCTCGGGATAATTGTGGCGATCGTGTTGCACGTTGCCGAGTTGGTTCAAGACTTCTACCTGGCCATGTACATCGCCGCGAGGTCGATAAATCGCCAATGCCTGAAGCGCATACTTTTCCGAATTTTTCAGGTTGCCCAACATGCGTTCAGTTTCGCCCAGGTTGCACAGTGTATTGGCAAGGGAGATGCTCTCGGGCGCCAACCGTTGTTTGAGACTCAGGGAAGTCAACAGAAGCTTCCGCGCCTCGGCTAGGTGACCACTTTTATGCGCACATAAGCCCAGGTTCGTATCAATTTTGGCGAGGGCCATATTGGCTCTGGTCAATGGTGAAAGAATCGATTTGGCCTCTTGCCACCATCTGCTTGCCTCGGTCAGGTCGGCCAGTTGGTAAGAAGCGACGGCAAGCCTGCCAAGTGAGCGCGCCCGTAGAAGATCATGTGCACCCAGATCCGAGCGCAGCTGCAGGGCGCGTTTGTGGGCTTCTCGAGCAGACGCAAAGCGGCCCTGCTTCAAGAGGGCGTTGCCCAAACTGTCCTCAACCCATGCCTGTATTCCTCGACCGGCGCTCTGGGCGCTCTGTCGCGCGGCCTGATGAGCAGTTGTGGTGGGCCCAACCGCTAATTGCGTCAACCAAACCCAGCAGGCAGAGCTGGCCTCGCCCTTGCGCTCGAGGGCCTCCGCGAGAGTGGCCAACAGTCGTCTCGCTTTTTCCTGTTGATTTTCGGCCCATAAAGTCTGGGCCCGTGAGAGCGTTTGCTCATCAGCTGGCGAGAGCCTGGGACGCGCCAGTCCTTGCCAATCATAGGGTTGGGTAATCCTGATCGTCACTGCAGTGTTGTTTCGTTGAACTTCGAGAGCCACTTCACCCATGACCTTGTAAGCCTCGGCCATGAACCACAGGTCAAAGGGGGTATTGATCAAGAACTCCGTTTGCGCCAGGGCGGTGCCCGCCAGGCGCCAGGAGAGTAGAAGATCACCAGAGCGGAGGTCCCCATCGGGGAGTTGCGTTTCCGCGATCACTACGCCCTGCCTCTCTGTCATGTCGCCACCTAGCCCAAATTGCAACCCACAACCACAGAAAATCAAAGCGGCCAACCATCCTCCGGCGCCAACGAATAGGTTTCTTAAGTATCTCGAGGGTGCTCGGTAATTCATGTTTGCCCTTCCTGAATGGATTAAACGGGCCCAATCATATCACTGCTACGATCAGGCGGCAAACCACCCATCGGAGCATTTGTTCGTTTAAGGTGTGGATCGTATTGAATCCCACACAACCCATGGGGTCATAGGGGAAGTTTTGGGCGAATGGTTGCAAGAGCCTGCCTGGACTTGTGTGCGGGTCCGCGTGGAGTACTCTTTTCAAGACTTCACCGAGTTGGCTGATGTTAAGGACAATTTGGCTCGCAAGACAAGGGCGAAAGGAACGGCGTCGGCATGGAGGCGGCTCCCTCTACAAAGCCAATACTCAAGGGCCGGACCATATAACTATACGTTTGTCCGAACGTGACGCCCCGATCCTCGAAGCTGTTTTCAAAAACCGGCTGAGTGTTGATTTTTAAAAAGCCGGCATCATTTGGCTGGCGACGATAGACATTATAAGCCACTACTGAATCGCAAACTGAAAGTGAGCAATCCGCCTCTATCAGGTCATCCCATTCAAGACATATTCGTCCCTGGCTGGCGACGGAGTTTGGACAGGTTCCCGAAAGACCCCCAAAACTAAATTGGAAACGACAATCCAAAGAGGGAATGGGAAGGCCCTCTTTGTTCCTGGCCTCACTGACCACGGCCGTGTATAACCCATCGGGTAGACAGTAGTCCATTTCGATACTGGTAGCCCACGTATCTTCGGCCAGGTTCCAAGAACCCTGAGTTGCCATCCTCGTGTTGAAAGGGGCCGCTTTACCGATGCTCAGCACGGGGGAGCTGGATGTGTCCATCGCTTGGGAAAAATGAACTTCGAAGGTTACCTTGCCATTGGTGGAAACCACCGGGTGGCCTTCGCCCAGATGAACAGGCGTTAAGATTATTTCGGATACGACGGGCGACGCTTCTGCGGGCGGCAGAGACTGGTAGGAAAGCAGGTCCAGATAGTCGCCGTCGATTTTGTCATCTGGCAGCGTAGGGATTGCCCAATAATTTTTGGGAAACATACAAGCCGAAACGCCGCTGGGAAGAACCAATTCGATTTTTGTCAGGTGATCGGCCACGGAAGGGTCTTTCAGAAAATTATTTTGATAGATTACGGCAGGGTTTTTGGGTGAAGAGGCAACATCGACCACTCTGATGCTTGCGTCAATGCTCTTGACAAAGCTATTGCGGCGTATGAAATTGAAACCAACGCAGTCCAGATCATCGCAGGCCGTGGTGGGGCAGGACGGCGAAACCACTCCGGCCAATGACTCGGCCATGGTAAACCCGTCGATGGCAATGCCATTAAACTCGAAGAGGTTCTCTTCGATGCCCGTGGCTGACCCGCTTGAGCAATCCACCGCCGTGGCAAAACCCCGAAACACATTGTTGCTCAGGTATGCCGGTCCGGAAACAGCGGTCCCCGAAGGATTTGTAATATCCTTGGAGCCGGAAGACAGGATACAATTTTGCAGCCTGTTGCCGTCTGAATACGTGCCATTGGAACTGAAGAGAGGTGCGTCTGAGTCGGAAAAATCCAGGCCGGCCCAGTTTATGCTTTCATTCACCTGGATATGAATTGGGTTGGTTTGCGTTCCTTGGGCATCAAGGGTGCCCTTGACGAATATGGCCTCCGAGGTGGCTATTTCCAATCGCGTCCCCTCGGCAATGGTTAAACGCGCCCCATAATCCACGGTCAGCCCTGCTGCCTGGATATAAATAGTATCATCTGTCAGGGTCGTATTTTGCTGGATGACGGTGGGGAGATATTTCACCAGGGGAAGGCGAATAACCACCGGATCCATGTTCTGAACCACCAACGTTCCTACCAGACCCCCTTGAACAACAGTATAATTCACCTTGCCGGAAGCTGTTTCATTGGCGCCGGTATCACCGAAGAAGACCGGTTGACCCGCCAACCAGCCCACGACGTTATAAACAGGATCGCCCTGATTGAGAATCTTTATGGTGATCTCCACCCCTTCTCCTAACGAGGCGCGATTGTCGGGAATGCAAGGGAAGGCGCATGTATCGGTGACCTGAATACCTGAAAACGCTAATTTGTCTGGCAGTTGTTGCGTCGTTGCCTTGAGAGAATCGGCCTGGAACTGTTGCAGGCGATTGAAGACCTGCCCTGGTGTTAGATTTGGTTTTGCGGACCAGATGAGCGCACCAACGCCAGCCGCAAGCGGGGTCGCCATGGAGGTTCCAGACATATTCCCAAAACCGGCATTGGGCAAGGTGCTGGCAATGCTGACGCCGGGCACTTGCAGGTCATATCCCAGATTTGAGAAAACGGCTGGCAGCAGATTTCCGTTCTCTGTCTGGCAAGACAAGGCCTCAACACCAAGCACAAAGGGATAATGAGCGGGGTAAATGGAAAGCCGATCTCGCGATAAACCTTGGTTCCCCGCAGCGGCCACGAGCAGCGATCCGGCGGAGGCTTGAAGCAAAACATCGCGCAGGCTCAGTGAATCTACATTGAGCGAGAAACTCATGGAAATGATTTGTGCGCCCTTTTCCAAGGCGTAATAGATGGCGGGTACAATGGTGGATACGTTCGAGATACCGCTACTTTCAAAGGCTTTGAGAGGCATCACGCGACAACCCGGAGCCGCTCCGAGACCCCCTTGCGCCACGACAATTCCGGCACAGTGTGTACCGTGACCTACCAGATCCTCCATGAAATGGGGCGGGACCGCCCGGGCTAGACCATCCTGGCCGATGTCTTGGTTGACAAAATCCCAGCCCGAAGCATCATCCACGTACCCATTTTGGTCGTCATCTGACTGGTTTTGGTTTTCATCGATGTTTGTCCAAAGATGGCCGCCCAGGTTCGGGTGTTGCAGGTCCACACCCGAGTCGATGACCGCGATCACGATTCCGGGTTGTCCTTGCCCGACCTGGTTCCACGTGTCCTGAATATTGAGGTAGTCATGATGCCAGCCGGGAAGGGCCGAATTCGTACCGTCCGAGGCGGCCAAACCGATCAAGTGGTCTGGCTCGGCCCAATCCACATCAGGGTGCCGTGTTACGAGTTTGGCCAAAGTTGGAATATGGTTCTGCTTCGTCAGCGTGATCGTCTGAAAGCAGTGGCGCTCCGGAAAAGGGTCCTTGCCTTTGGCTGGTTGGTTGGGCACTATTTGGGTTTCCTGAGGGTGGGGTTTGGGCCGTTGCCTCTTGGTTTTTCGTGGGAATATGGGGTTGATGTCCACCAGGATCGTCTCTTGACCGGTGGCTTTTGCATGGGCCCGAAGCTCCGGACTTTTCTTCAGGTTTTCCAAGAAGCGGGAGCCTTCCACGCCTGCTTTCAATTTCACGATCAGGCGGCCGGGTTCCCAGCCCAGGTGCTCTATTTGTGTCTGTGAGAAGAGAGGGATCGAGACCATAAGTAAGAGGGACAATCGATTCATGCATACTCCTTTTCCGAGAATCACCTGAAGCCAGCCGGTGCTACATCATGGATGTCGCCGGGTTCACAAGAAAGGGCTTCTACTCGCGGCAAAGGGTTTCATATTTATCGCCCTTTTTTGGGAACAGCAACTCTTGGTGGCGGCATCAGGGTTTGTAACTCTCCGGCGCGGTCTGCTGAGGCGTGGTTTGGGGCGTGCCTATGGCGAGACCATGGACTATCTTAGCGTATTGGGTGCCGACGTTTGTGTTTTGACTTGCTTGGAAAGGGGGGCAAAGAACTCGCGTGATGCAATGGTCGAGGCAGAGCATCAGCCCGAGGGCCTTGCTTTAGCCCGTTCCATATCCACGCGGACTGAGGGTTTTACGAGAACTGGTTCTGGCGGGTTTTGATCTGCCCGATCATTCCAAAAGACTGAATAAGTAGCGACCATACTCGTTGTTGGCCATGAGTGTGGCTCTTTCTTCAAGCTGTTGTGCACTGATCCAACCCTGAGTGTAGCCGATCTCTTCCAAGCAGGCGATCTTGAGGCCCTGGCGCTCTTGAATGGCTTGGACGAAGTTATTTGCCTGTACCAGTGATTCGTAGGTGCCCGTGTCCAGCCAGGCCATGCCGCGGCCAATTTTCTGGACTCTCAGCTCGCCCTTGGCCAGGTAATGCCGATTGACATCGGTGATCTCATACTCGCCCCGCGCCGATGGGGCCAGGTTTGCGGCAATATCGCAGACCTGATTATCGTAAAAGTAGAGACCTGGCACAGCGTAGTGAGATTCGGGGTGATCCGGCTTCTCCTGGATGTTGATGGCCTTGCCGTCTTCATCGAAAGAAACCACACCGTAACGCTCGGGATCCTTGACCTGATACGCAAAAATCAAGGCACCCTGATCGCTTTGAGCCGCTTTTTCCAGGTCGACAGTTAAATCGTGGGCGTAAAAAATGTTATCGCCCAGAATCAAACAAACCGTATCGCCGCCGATGAAGTCGCGGCCCAAGGTAAAGGCTTGCGCCAAACCATTTGGCTTGTCTTGGATAATAAAACTGATCTCGACGCCAAACTGGCTGCCATCGCCAAGCAAGCGCCGGTAAGCCGGGTTGTCCTCTGGGGTTGTGATTACGAGAATCTCGCGAATCCCGGATAACATCAGCACCGATAATGGGTAATAAATCATGGGCTTGTCATAAATGGGCAACAGCTGTTTGCTGACCCCCATAGTGATAGGAAATAGCCTACTTCCCGAACCACCTGCCAAAACGATACCTTTCATGTCGATCATCCCCCTCTTAGGAATCCTGATCTTAACAAAAAACCCCCGCCTCGCGAAGTTTTTGGTTAAGATAATCACAGAACCTGTCGTCCTGGAGGCGAGGAACGCAACCCGGCGGCTGTTTTCGCGTTCGGGCGAGGCCCGAATCAGGGCCTGTAACGGTTTCCTGAGTTGCCATTTTTTATTTATTGGAAGAAAGAGGGGATCGCATGACCACCATTTTGTTGCTGTTGCAGCTCGCCGCCGGACCAGGATTTGAGGAGAAGATCATGGAGCGTATGAACGCCATTGCTGAAAGTTATGTCAAGCTGGTGCTGGGTCTGGGCAAACACGACAGCGATTACGTAGATGCCTACTATGGACCGGAAGAATGGCGCACCCAGGCGGAAAAAGCGGGCTTGGACCTGAGCCAAATCCACGCATCCGTAGCGGAGTTACGCCAGCATCTGACAAAATTGGAGATGGCCGGTACGCCAGCGCCCATGCGCTTACGTCACCACTATTTGGAAAAACAGCTGCGTTCCATGAGTGCACGCATCGATTTCCTAGCCGGTAAGAAGTTGTCCTTCGACCAGGAGGCCGAGCTTCTCTACGATGTACGGCCACCCCATTACGACGAGGCCCATTTTCAAGCTCTGCTTGCCGAATTGGATGGTGCTTTGCCGGGCAAGGGCACCATGTCTGACCGCTACAATCAGTTCCGATCAGACTTTATTATCCCTTCCGAAAAGTTAGATACGGTTTTTAAGGCCGCCATCGCTGAGGCGCGCAAACGCACGGCTGCCAGGCTGGATCTGCCCAAGAACGAGAGTTTCGTGGTTGAGTATGTGACCGACAAGGCCTGGAGCGGTTATAACTGGTATAAGGGCAAGGCCCACAGCTTGATTCAAGTCAACACGGATCTGCCTATTTCCATTGATCGGGCGGTGGACCTGGCTTGCCACGAGGGTTACCCCGGCCACCATGTTTACAATGCCTTGCTGGAGCAACACCTTGTTCGCGACAGCGGTTGGTGGGAGTTTTCGGTTTACCCTCTGTTTAGTCCCCAATCGTTAATCGCGGAAGGCAGCGCCAATTTTGGCATTGAGGTCGCTTTCCCCGGTGAAGAGCGACTTGCCTTCGAGCGCGATGTGTTGTTCCCCCTGGCCGGACTCGATTCAAAACGGGTTGAGGAGTATTATCGGATTCTGAAGTTGGTCGGAAAGCTCTCCTACGCCGGCAATGAGGCGGCCCGTTACTTCCTGGACGGCAAGTGGGATCGTCAGCGTACGGTCGACTGGCTGGTTAAGTACGCGCTCTTTTCACCGGAGCGCGCTACCCAGCGACTCTCTTTCGTAGAGAAGTATCGCGCCTATGTTATCAATTACAACCTGGGCAAGGACATGGTGGCCAGGCATATCGCGTCTCGCGGCGGTAGCGATGACCAACCCGACATTCGCTGGCATGAGTTCGGTAAGTTGTTATCAGCGCCCATGCTGCCATCGAACCTGGAGAAGTGACCCGTTAAAAACCCCTGGCCAGGCGTCGGGCCGAAGGCCTTGATGCAGGGTCAGGCCTTGGCCATCTCGCCCAGTTGGGTGTTGAACGCCTCTCTGTTTGTGATCGGCAGGTCGATGACATCATTGAGGTTCATCATCTTGAACTTGACCCGGTCTTTACCGAGCATGTTCTCCGCACAGATCACCACCTTGGTCTTGCCGAGCGCACCCATGTTCTCAATTTTTTCCAGTATTTCGGTGATTTGACGTTCCTTGAAGGTCATACCACAGAGCATCAAGGGCGGTTTGTGTTCGGAAAGGCATTTGATGATGCCGACCGGCGTAAGCCCGGGAAGGATCTCGAAAGGACTGGTCTCAAGCCCGAGAAAGCTGAGAGCCTCCATGAGACCGTCGCCCACAACCAGGATCTTCATCTTGACAATGGGCCCCGATTCTTTGACCGGGGGCGGTGCGGGCTTGCCAGGAGCCGCGCCGGGCTTGTCAGCAGATGCTCCGGTCGCAGTTGGAACAGAAGTGGTAATGCTCGGGCCTTCGCGTTTCGTTGCGGGATCATTTTGCGCCGCTTCCATTTCCATACGTCGCTTTTGAGATCGCCTTGTGGGCTTGAAAGCGAGCAGGCGAGGTTCGACGAACCGTTCAATCATGGCTTGGTGAGCTTTGGAAAGCTTGAAGAATTTCATGGAAAGATACCACTTTCCGTCACGTTGCATGCGCTGGGCGATGCCGCTGATCTCCATCAGGGGACAGCCCGGTATCTTGTTGACCTTGACCAAGGACAAACGAGTGCCCTTGCGCAAGATAGAGGTCGAGGGCGTCACTTCCTTTTCGTTGGCCAGATTCATGGCCTTTTCAACACTGAGGGACATGCCATCTACAGACACATCTCGGGCCATGCCGAAGACCCCGTAGC
>Ga0316189_10002991_pt1 | contig 16459 bp, 10 predicted proteins | sample LowCovwburrow_MG_FD_204930 | JGI IMG/M metagenome (GOLD analysis project Ga0316189, IMG submission 204930) | Coastal sediment microbial communities from Maine, United States - Lowes Cove worm burrow | ecosystem: Environmental > Aquatic > Marine > Coastal > Sediment | place: USA: Maine... | reverse complement strand
AGGCAAGGAGGCCATCGTTTATTTTCCGGTCTTGGGAGATAGCGTAGTTACCACGATTCGTGAAACGGGGAACTTCATCAAGCCAGGGAACAGATCATTCAGCATTGAAATATCCGTTCCTAACAAATCAGGGAATGTTAAACCGAATTTAACGGCCAAGGTACGTTTGAACGACTATTCAAATGCAGATGCCATCCTTATTCCGCAAAGTATTATTTCGGAAAATGCGGAGGGAGAACAATATGCCTATCTGTGTTCTGCCCCTGATGACAATAATGAGTCAATTGTTACAAAAAGTGTAATCACAACAGGAAAAACACAGAATGGTTTGGTGGAAGTGCTTAGTGGGATATCAAATGGTGATTTCATCATTAAGGAAGGTGCAAGAAGTGTAAAGGACGGTCAAAAAGTAAAAATTCTAAATCAGTAGATAGCTTCAGGTACAATAAAGGATTTCATTTTTATCGAAGTTTATTTATTGCCTGATCGCTACAAACCAAAGACGGTAAAAAAATGAGTAAGCAATTAAAAAACGCCAACAAAGAATTTAGACTTTCGTCTTGGGCCATAGACAATCCTTCTGTGATCTATGTCATGATCGGTATTTTCCTTTATTTAGGCCTCAAATCCTATTTTGCAATGCCCAGGGAAGATTTCCCTGAAATTGTGGAAACCAAGGTATATATCAGTACCCCCTTTCCTGGAAACACGGCTGAGGATATTGAACGTTTGATCACCGATCCCTTGGAGGATCGTTTAAAAAACGTTAGCAATGTAGTGGATATAACGTCAACCTCACAGGAAGACTATTCCATAATTACCGTTGAGTTCGATGAAGAAATAACAGTTGAATCCGCAAAACAGAAAGTCAAGGACGAAGTTGATGGGGAGAAGGCAAGCGAAGACTGGCCTACCTTCAACAATGCCAAGGTAGAACCCAATGTTTTTGACCTTAACCTATCGGAATCATTTCCGATCATGAACGTTAGTTTCACTGGGGATTATCCTACAGAGATGCTCAAAGTATATGCGGAACATCTCGAAGAATTGATTGAAGACCTTCCGGAAATAAAGGAAGTCGATATTCGTGGTGCACAGGAAAAAGAGGTTGAGGTTGCGGTGGACATCTATCGAATGATGGCTGCCAAAGTGAGTTTTCAAGATGTGTTGGGTGCCATTTCAAATGGCAATATGACCATGTCGGCAGGGAACCTGAAAACCACCGGACAGCGGCGTACAATACGTATTATGGGTGAAATAGAAAACCCTCAAGAGTTAAACGAATTTGTGGTCAAATCCGAGAATGGGGCCGTATATTTAAAGGACATTGCCAAGGTTACCTTCAGTGAAGAGGATAAAACAACCTATGCGCGGGAATTCGGAGAAAATGTTGTGATGCTCGATGTAAAGAAAAGAGCGGGTAAGAACATGATCGATGCTGCAGAAAGAATCAAGGAGATCGTAAATGAGGAAAGAGAAAATTATTATCCCTCCGATTTAACGATCTCAGTTGCCAATGATTCATCTTCCCGAACATTGAACCAGGTTGATGATTTGGTGAACAATATCATTTTTGGTATTCTCTTGGTAGTTACCGTATTAATGTTCTTCCTAGGATTCCGTAATGCACTATTTGTTGGGTTTGCGATCCCTATGTCAATGTTCATGTCGTTCATGATCCTTTCCTTGCTTGGCTACACCTTGAACACAATGATCCTATTCGGAATGATCATGGGACTGGGGATGCTGGTTGATAATGGGATCGTGGTGGTTGAGAATGTATATCGACTCATGGACCAAGAAGGTATGTCCAGAATCGAAGCTACTAAAAAAGGAATCGGTGAAATAGCATTCCCCATAATTATTTCAACTGCTACAACCGTTGCAGCCTTTGTTCCTTTGGGATTATGGCCGGGTATCTTTGGGCAGTTCATGATTTATTTCCCAATTACCTTGTCGGTAGTTCTTGGATCATCATTGTTCGTGGCAATTTTTATGAACTCTATGTTGGTTTCAAGATTCATGGAGATCGGGGAAAAACACCTTACCATAAAACAGCTTATCAGGATAAGTCTGATCCTTGGTGGCTTTGGTCTATTCATCCTTATTGTGGGTGGGCAAGTACGTGGTCTTGGAACCTTAATGATCTTAACGGCCGCCATGTTCTGGGTCTATAAATATGTGATCAAGGAAACAGCCCTTAAATTTCAACGTAACACCATGGTGCGTTTTGAAAATTGGTATGAACGACGGTTGAATCACGCTTTACGAGGTAGAAATGTGTACTGGTACTTTGGGGTAACCGTACTTTTGTTGATCAGCACATTCATGCTTTTTGGAATGTCGATAGGAGCGGGAAGAACAAAAATCGAATTTTTCCCAGACAATACCCCTAACGAAATATATGTCTATATCGAATATCCGCAGGGCACCTCCATTGAAAAGACCAATGAACTTACCCTAGCCATTGAAAATAGGGTTTATGAGGTAATCAATAGGGATAAATACAATAAGGGAAATTTCAATTATTTAGTTGAATCCGCAGTATCCCAAGTTGGTGAAGGAGCGGGAAATCCGTTTACTGATGGTGGTTCCGCCGCTGAAATGCCACACCGTGGAAAGATTACGGTTTCTATGCGGGAATATAAGTTCAGGGGAGGGCTTGATACCGAAGAACTCAGGCAAAGCATACAAAACGACTTGTCGGGTATCTATCCCGGAGTGGGAATCTCCGTGGAAAAAGATGCCAACGGGCCGCCTGCGGGCTATGCAATTAGTGTGGAGCTTGAAGGTAAGGACTATAATGAACTGATCAATACCGCGGAAAATATGCGGAATTTCATCAATAGTAAAAATATTGAGGGCATAGAGGAACTTAAAATCGATGTAAACAAAAGCAAACCATCGATGCAAGTAAAGGTAGACCGCGAAAAAGCGGGTGAATTAGGGGTCTCTGTTGGCCAGGTGGGCTCGCAATTAAGACGATCCATATTTGGTGAGAAAGCCGGTATCTATAAAAAGGATGGTGAGGATTACGACATCAACGTTCGCTTCAATGAGGATTTACGTTACAACACAAGCGCGCTGTTCAACCAGAATATTATTTTTAGAGACCCTGCCAATGGGCAGATCAAGGAAATTCCGGTCTCGGCGGTGGCTTCCCAGCGGAACACTTCTTCATTCAGTGCCATTAAGCATACTGACAATGAGCGGGTGGTAACCATATATTCCGGATTAAAACCAGGGGGCAATGCCTCCCTGATCGTAGAACAGATCCAGGAAGAAATGGCAGATTTCAAAAACCTGCCGGAAGGAATAAAAATTGATTATACAGGTCAGATCGAAGAGCAGAACAAGCAACAGAGTTTCCTAGTGGGTGCATTTTTCTCTGGCTTATTATTGATCATGCTGATCCTGATCTTCCAGTTTAGTGGTATCTCCAAACCCTTGATCATCATGATCGCCATCTTCCTAAGTTTCATTGGGGTCTTTGGTGGACTCATGATTACAGGGAAGCCTTTTGTGATCATGATGACCATGATGGGGATTATATCCCTGGCCGGTATCGTAGTGAATAATGGGGTGGTACTTTTGGACTATACCCAAATTTTGATCGATCGCAAAATGTTGGCACTTGGTATTCAAGACGGAGAACTACTATCCCGTGAAGACGTAACCGCGTCAATCGTAAAAGGAGGTAAGGCAAGGTTACGCCCTGTAATATTAACGGCCATTACCACGGTTCTAGGATTGATTCCGTTGGCGATTGGACTTAATATCGATTTCTTTTCATTGTTCTCGGAATTTAATCCTAAGATCTATATCGGTGGTGATAACGTGATTTTCTGGGGACCATTGGCTTGGACCGTGATCTATGGACTTATCGTAGCAACATTCCTTACATTGATCATCGTACCGGTGCTTTTTAATATTGTGTATAGAATTAAGATTCGCCTGCATCAATGGCGTTCCAAAAATGAAGTACAGATAGAGGACCAAAACCTAGAAGTAACGATCTAACTTATTCTTCAGGATAGACATATGAGGAGATTCCCTAAAGAAATAAGGGAATCTCTTCCTATATATGGCCAATACTTGACAATACTTCTTAAATTTGCGTTTTCAAATTAAATCAATTACATGTACAGAAGTCATACCTGTGGAGAATTAAGAGCATCCCACGTCGATAATGAGGTAACCCTTTCCGGTTGGGTTCAAAAAACGAGGGATAAAGGATTTGTAGTATGGATCGATCTAAGGGATCGCTACGGAATTACACAACTTGTATTCGATGAAGAACGTACCTCCAAGGAACTTTTGGAACGCGCAAGAAAAGTTGGTCGGGAATTCGTGATTCAGGTGAAAGGGAAGGTAATTGAAAGAACTTCAAAAAACTTGAAGATCTCCACTGGGGAAATAGAAATATTGGTCACCGAGCTTGAGATACTCAACACCTCCAAGACACCCCCATTCACTATCGAAGACCAAACAGATGGTGGGGAGGACCTGCGTATGAAATACCGCTATCTTGATATTCGGAGGAATCCTGTAAAGGAGAACCTAATATTCAGGAGTCAGGTGACCATGGAAGTAAGGAAATACTTGTCAGAAAATGGGTTTATTGAAGTTGAGACCCCATATCTAATAAAATCCACCCCAGAAGGAGCTCGGGATTTTGTGGTGCCCAGTAGGATGAACGAAGGTCAGTTTTATGCTTTGCCACAATCCCCCCAAACCTTCAAACAACTACTGATGGTAGGTGGAATGGATAAATATTTTCAAATCGTAAAGTGTTTTAGGGATGAGGATCTTAGAGCTGACAGACAACCCGAATTCACGCAGATCGATTGTGAAATGGCCTTTGTTGAACAAGAGGATATATTAAATGCCTTTGAAGGATTGACAAGACATCTCTTAAAAACGATCAAGAACATAGACACCGATGAATTCCCAAGAATGACCTTTGATGAGGCCATGGCCAAATATGGCAATGACAAACCGGATATTCGATTTGGTATGGAGTTCGGCGAACTCAATCAAATTGCCCAACATAAGGAATTCAATGTGTTCAATACCGCTGAACTTGTAGTGGGTATCGCCGTACCAGGAGGTGCCTCCTATACACGAAAGGAGATTGATGGCCTAGTTGATTGGGTACGTAGACCGCAAATTGGAGCCAAAGGTATGGTGTATGTGAAATGTAATGAAGATGGAAGCTTTAAATCTTCGGTCGATAAATTTTACAATCAAGAGGACCTAAGCGAATGGGCAAAGGCCACAAGTGCCCAGGCTGGTGATCTGATATGTGTCCTCTCAGGGGATGCCATGCAGACCAGAGGTCAGTTGAGTGCGCTGCGAATGGAATTGGCCGAACGTCTTGGATTGAGAAAGAACAATGAATTCGCTCCCCTTTGGGTAGTGGATTTCCCCCTATTGGAACTTGATGAGGAAACAGGCAATTACCATGCCATGCACCACCCTTTTACTTCACCGAAACCTGGGCAATTGGAGCTTCTCGACACTGATCCGGGAATGGTAAGGGCCAATGCCTACGACCTAGTCCTTAACGGGAATGAAATTGGAGGTGGATCAATAAGAATACATGATAAAGAAATGCAGGCAACCATGTTCAAGCACTTGGGCTTTAGCCCAGAGGAGGCAGAAGCACAGTTTGGTTTTCTTATGGATGCATTCCAATATGGCGCTCCCCCGCATGGCGGAATCGCTTTTGGCTTAGATCGCTTGGTCTCAATCTTAGGCGGACAGGAAACCATTCGCGATTTTATTGCATTTCCAAAGAACAACAGTGGTCGAGACGTGATGATCGATGCACCCGCACCGATTGATGACCAGCAACTCAAGGAGCTCAACCTAAAGTTAGATATATAAGCATTTAAAATCCCGCAATAACGCGGGATTTTTTAATACTTTTAGATAGCTTATACAAATGCCGAACCAAAAGAACACATACTTCACGCGTTTCCTTAAATGGAGGTATAAAAATATCTCCAATAAGACCTTCACCTATATTATGAGCGTAATGGTCGGGTTATTGGCCGGTCTGGCCGCAGTAACCTTAAAGAACACCACCTACTTCATTGAATCATTGCTTGAAAAAGGAATCACGTTTACAGGTAACGAACTCCATTTCATATTACCGATCATAGGCCTGACCATTATATACCTCTATGTAAAATATGTACATAAGGAAAAATTGCAACACGCCATTTCCTCAATTTTATTCGCACTTTCCAAAAGAAAAGGCATTATCAGAATCAAAAAAATATACACCCCTTTGATCATTGCACCACTCACGGTAGGTTTTGGGGGGTCTGTTGGGTTGTTGGGACCAGCTGTGGCATCAGGTGCCGCGATCAGTTCAAATTTGGGTGCCCTGTTTCACGTAAATGCCAAGACACGTTCCTTATTGATCGCATGTGCATCGGCAGGTGCTATTTCATCGATTTTTCAATCCCCTATTGCAGCAATTATATTTGCCGTTGAGGTTTTTAGTCTTGATTTGACCATGATTTCAATGTTACCCCTATTATTGGCTTCAATATCAGGCGTCCTTACTTCCTATTTTTTCCTAGGCAATGAAGTCCTGTTCGATTTTAACCTAACGGATACCTTTAAGGTAAAAGACACTCTCTTTTATATCATTTTAGGTGTAGGAACGGCATTTTCATCAATCTACTTTACAAAGATGTATTTTGCGATCCTTAAACTTTTCAAGCCTTTAAAAAGTCCAAAATATAGGCTGCTTGTTGGGGGGCTTGCCATAGGTACTATGCTGTATTTTATCCCTGCATTATATGGTGAAGGGTTCGGTTTTATCAATAACCTCCTTGAAGGTAATCATCTGACCGCCTTAGGAGAGACCCCGTTTTCTGCCTATACCGACAACATTTGGGTGGTCATACTCCTGCTGTTCAGCATTACCGTCTTCAAGGCAATTGCCACCACGACTACCTTTGCGGCCGGAGGGGCAGGTGGGATTTTCATTCCCACCATGGTCATGGGCAGTGCTTTAGGAAATGTTGTTGCAAAGGTGATCAACAATATTGGCCTTGGCTTTTCGGTTTCGGAAAGTAATTTTACGCTCATAGGAATGGCAGGTTTGATTGCTGGGGTAATACATGCGCCTTTGACCGCTATTTTTCTTATTGCTGAAATTACTGGTGGCTATGAATTGTTCGTGCCATTGATGATAACGGCATCGATCTCCTACCTACTAACAAAGAATATGGTAGACTATACCATATATACCCGTGAGTTGGCCCAAAGAGGAGCTTTGTTGACCCATGATAAAGATCAAACGGTTTTAACCCTGATGCAGTTGGAGGATGTAATAGAAAAGAACTTCATTGCCGTACATCCGGAAACCTCGTTAGGGGATATGTTGCATATGGCTGTCTCGAAATCCACAAGAAATATATTTCCGGTTGTTGATAAAAATGACACCTTGATCGGTATCGTATTATTAGATGATATACGGGAATTCATGTTTGATCGGTCAATGTATGCCACCACCACCGTAGAGACCTTTATGCATGCCGCACCAGAACATATCTTTTATAATAAGGACAGCATGCGAACCGTAATGCGTAAATTTCAGGATAGCGGAGCATGGAACCTCCCTGTCATAAAAGAAGGTAAATATTTCGGGTTTGTCTCCAAATCAAAACTACTTACCGCCTACCGTAGAAAGTTAATTACATTTACAAAATGAAATACCTGATCACATTAGTGACTTTGGCATCCGTAGCCGCTATCATTTATGGTTTCACTATAAAGGAAGAAGAACTCATGACCGCAAACAAATATATCGGATTTGGCACGGCAGGTCTTTTTTTAGTGGCCATGCCCCTTTTTTTATATAAGGAAAGTAGGGGTAAAAAAATGGAAGACTACATGCTAAATGAAAAAAATATCAGAAAGATGAATGATAGAACAAGCGAAAAGCCTGAAAATCAATGATTTTAACGCTATTTTCTATCTCATTTTTTTAAGAATGCCATAAATATTATAAATTAGTATTCTAAACATCTATTATATAATATCAGTTAGAATGACAGGCACAGTAAAATTTTTCAATGGATCCAAAGGATATGGGTTCATTACGAACGACGAGACGGGAAGCGACATTTTTGTTCATGCAACAGCGTTGAACGGTGTTGAGTTAAACGAAGGTGACAAAGTAGAATATGTAGAAGAAGAAGGAAGAAAAGGAATGGTTGCTGCACAAGTACAGGTAATCGGTTGATAAACGTATTGTATTCTTGATTGTATTAAAACCCTAATAGCACTATTAGGGTTTATTTTTTGTCAAAGTTCTTGGTTCAATTTAAATTCCTCTTTTGAATAAAAAACCGCTTCAACAGTTCTGAGGCCTCAGCTTCCAAAATTCCTCCTATCATCTTTGTCTTCGGATGCAGTTTGGTACCCATGGCGGTACAGCCGCGTTCTGGATCCTTCGCGGCATATACGATCTTCGAAATCTGGCTCCAATATAGTGCCCCTGCACACATTTGACAGGGTTCCAAAGTTACATACAAGGTACAGTCCTGAAGGTACTTTCCCCCTAAAAAGTTAGCCGCGGCCGTTATGGCCTGCATTTCGGCATGCGCGGTTACATCTATAAGTTGTTCCGTAAGGTTATGGGCTCGAGCTATGATCCGATCATGTATAACAATTACCGCCCCAACGGGAATCTCTCCTTTTTCAAACGCTGCCTCCGCTTCCTGAAGGGCTTTTTTCATATAATAAGAATCATCAAAAGGTAACACCATGGGCCAAAAATACAATTTTAGTTGAACTGAAAAGAAACGATACATACGATTTTCCCTTACATTTGCCATCTGAAATGAAACTGCTAGATCATATAAGTACGCCAACCGATATCCGCCAACTAAATACAGGTGAACTAGCTCAGCTTGCTACGGAATTACGCGAGTTTATAATAGATATTGTTGCCACTAAAGAAGGACATTTAGGTGCCAGTCTTGGTGTAGTTGAACTTACCATAGCCTTACATTATGTGTACAACACCCCAGAGGACAATCTCATTTGGGACGTTGGGCACCAGGCCTATGGGCATAAAATCTTAACCGGTAGAAAATCGACTTTTGAAACCAATCGCCAACATGGTGGAATCAGTGGTTTTCCCAACAGAAAGGAAAGCGAATATGACGTTTTTGGAACAGGCCATAGTTCTACCTCGATTTCAGCGATTTTAGGTATGGCCATCGCATCAAAAATAAAGGGAGATCTCCTTAAAAACCATATTGCAGTCATAGGTGATGCCTCAATTGCCAGTGGAATGGCCTTTGAAGGATTAAACCATGCAGGGGTAACAGATGCCAACGTTCTCATTGTACTAAACGACAATGCCATTGGAATCGACCCAAGCGTTGGGGCCCTAAAAAAATATCTTACCAATGTAAAAAAGGGAACTGCCAAGGATGAGAATATTTTCGAATGTTTAAATTTTCATTATTCAGGGCCAATAGACGGGCATGATCTCGATACATTGATCCCAATGTTGGAAAAACTGAAATCTGTTCCTGGTCCAAAGCTCCTCCATATTATTACTACCAAGGGCAAAGGCCTAAAAAAAGCCGAAGAAAACCAAGTAGTGTACCACGCACCCGGAAAATTCGATAGGCAAACCGGAGAATTACAAAAGCAGTCAGAAACCATAGAACCTCCTAAGTACCAGGATGTATTTGGCCACACATTGGTTGCACTGGCCGAGACCAATGAAAATATTGTGGGAATTACCCCTGCAATGCCAACGGGAAGTTCGTTGAAATATATGATGCAAAAGTATCCAGAGCGCGCCTTTGATGTAGGTATAGCCGAACAACATGCGGTTACCATGGCAGCAGGAATGGCCATTGAGGGGTTGGTTCCTTTCTGTAATATTTACTCTACCTTTTTACAGAGAGCTTATGATCAAGTGATCCATGATGTGGCGTTGCAAAACCTCCCTGTAATCTTTTGCCTTGACAGGGCTGGTCTGGTAGGTCAAGATGGCGCAACACATCACGGTGTTTATGATCTTGCATATTTGGGATGCATCCCCAATCTTATTATTTTTGCCCCCATGAATGAAGTGGAACTTCGAAATATCATGTACACATCCCAATTTGGACTTTCCCATCCAATTGCGATTCGATATCCAAGGGGCAGAGGAGTGAACATAGATTGGAAAAAACCTTTTGAAAAAATCGAGATTGGGAAATCCGAAGAACTAAAAAAGGGCACGAAAATTGCGGTGCTTTCCATCGGCCATATTGGTAATAATGTTGCGGCTATTATTGAAACCATGGAAGAAGCTGATTTAATCGGACACTATAATATGCGATTTGTAAAACCTTTGGATAAAGTGCAACTCCTTTCCATTTTTGAAACCTATGCGCATATCATCACAATCGAGGATGGGTGCAAAAAAGGCGGTTTCGGAAGCTCAATTCTCGAATTCGCAGCCCTTTCCGGATATAAAGGTGCTTTGGACATAATGGGAATTGATGATCATTTCATTGAACATGGAACCATTGAACAGCTACATAAAATAACCTCAATAGACAACGAATCAATCAAAGAACAAATTAATAGATCCATAAATGCAAGCTAATCTTTTAAGTAGATCCACCCTGGTCTTCATACTGTTTATTTCCTTTAACCTCATCACTGCACAAGATCCCATCCCTTCAGGCGACACTATTGACTCAACTTTAATGGATACAGTGGTTATCAGGCGTACATTGGTGAAAATTAAATATATCCCAAGAGGTGTCAATTTGACCAATCCCATTATCTCGTTCAATAAAACAAAACCTTTGGACAGACGATTCAGTAAGTTTAGGGTCCCCTCATTTTGGACAAAAATCAATCGCTTGGGAATTAATTTGAGCGAAGTGGCCTTTGTAAACTGGAATGCGGGTGGGAACAACTCGGTGTCTGGTCTTGGAAGGGCGAGATTTGAACGCAATTATAAATTCAGATATATTAAATGGGATAATTATTTTGAACTTAAATATGGCCTCAATGCTCAGGAAGGACGTAAACTCCGTAAAACAGAGGATGCGATCAGGTTCAGTTCTACATTTGGTTATCGTAGGGACACGATAAGCAATTGGTACTATTCGGTAAAGGCCAATTTCAATACCCAATTTGCCAATGGGTATAAATACCCGGATAGATCAACCCCTATCTCAAGGTTAATGGCCCCAGGCTATTTTTTCTTCGGTGCAGGTACTTCTTACATAAGCGAAGATCAAAAATTTAACCTATACATATCCCCATTGACCCAAAAAGCGACTTTTGTGTTGGACCAAGATTTGGCCAACAAGGGTGCTTTTGGTGTAAAAAAGGCCATTTTGGATTTAAATGGGAACGTTTTAACACCGGGTGAGAACCAATATATCGAACTGGGTTTTTTAATTACCAATATCTGGGAGACCCAAATTGTAAAAAATGTATTGATGCGTCATAATCTAAGTCTGTATTCAGATTATCTATCCAGTTTTGGAAATATTGATTTAGACTGGGAGCTCAACATGAATTTAAAAGTGAACAAATATCTTACAACCAGCATAGGAACCCATTTGATCTATGATGATGATATTCTTTTTGACCGTTTGGTAGATGCAAACGGCATTGTGACAGATCCTGGGGAGCCCAGATTACAATTCAAACAATTACTTGGCGTGGGAGTTTTGTATGAATTTTAAAGTTGTCTACCCATAATTTTTTGATGCATATGTACCGCTGCGCTATCCGAAAGACTTGCAACATAACAGCAGCTGTTCAATAGCACATTATATAATGGAAGTTCTGTGCGTTGATAAAACGCCGGTAGCGTACTGATGATCAATGAATCGTAGTTAGATGCTTTACCTTCTTGCTTACGAACCAAGGCCGTGGTATAAACATCCAGCAAATCAGAAATGATCCTATAGCCTGCGATTTCCTTTTCGATTACCTCTTGGGACCTGTAGATTTTCTCAACACTTAATGAGATGATATCGGTGGTCTGGGCCTCAAACTTACTTTTGTCCAATAATGATCGGTCGAACGAACCATTTAAGATCGCCTCTTCATTTTTTATAAAGATCTCTATGGCGTCGTTGATCAATGTACTAATGGCCAAGGCCCTTAAGTAGCTTAATCTGTCTTCCTTGTAGGCAAGTGCATTGTACTTTTTCGTATTGATTCGGTCCTTGACCAGCTTGATCAAATACTCAAGCGCATACGCTTCAGAAACCAGTCCTAAATTAATTCCATCCTCAAAATCGATTATAGTATAACATATATCATCAGCTGCCTCAACTAAAAAAGTGAGAGGATGTCTGCAATAGGAAATATCATTCCCAGATCGGGTCTGTTTCATTCCCAAATCACTGACTATTTCAGTAAAGGTCTCCCGCTCCGTTTGAAAAAAGCCAAATTTCTTATCCGCTATATGTTTTGAAGGCTTTTTAGGCAAGGATTCCTTGGGGTATTTCATAAATGCGCCTAAGGTTGCATAACTTAATCGCAATCCACCTTCAACCCCCTCCCTTGTTTCTGTCAAAAGCTTCAATCCATTGGCATTTCCTTCGAAATCTGCCAGATCTTGGTATTCCTTTTTTGACAAATCCATTTGATACATGGCCCCACTACCCGTTTTAAAATATTCTCCTATGGCCTTTTCCCCACTATGGCCAAAAGGTGGGTTACCAATATCATGGGCCAGTGCCGCAGCAGCCACAATAGCTCCAAAATCATTAAAATGATACCCGTGAACATCTTTCAAATGTGGGTGTTTCTCCAGGATACTTTTACCAGCGATTCTTCCTAAACTTCTACCAACAACGGATACCTCCAAACTATGGGTTAGCCTTGTATGCACAAAATCGGTCTGGGAAAGTGGTATCACCTGGGTTTTATCCTGTAGGCTGCGAAAAGCGGAAGAGAATATGATCCGGTCATAATCAACATCAAATCCCAAGCGGGTCTCGTCCTGTTCTTTTCTTATTCTTTTATGCGTATCACCATACCTGCGTAATGAGAGTAATTCTTCCCAGTTCATATTAAAATATTGATGTTGCCAAGATACGTTATTTCAATGTTAAGATATAGTATAAACCCCATAAAGCAATCAACATTCACCTAACCTTTAGGTAACGGTTTTATCATTAACTATTAATATACGCTTAACTCCGCCATTACAATTGATGACTTTCTTTGCGCTAAATTTTAATTAGGGAATGAGAGACTTAGTATTACTGATCGTGCTGTTTATTAGCACACTATCGTTTGCCCAAAATGCGGGCTCAATTATTGGAAAGCTTACCGACAAGGAATACAACAACGAACCCCTGGCTTTTGCCAATGTACATATTAAAGAAAGCTCAAAAGGTACCACGACAGATTTTGATGGCCTTTATGCATTCGAGGGTTTAAACGCAGGTAACTATACCTTGGTTTATAGTTTTGTAGGTTATAAAACCCTGGAAATCCCTGTAGAGGTAATTTCTGGTAAAGTAACCGAAGTAAATGTTCCTATGGGTGCAAGCGCCGTTTCATTAACTGAGGTGGTCGTGACCACAAGCACAAAAAAGGATAGCCAAATTGCCCTTCTTTTGGATCAAAGGAGGGCGGTCGAAATCAGGGAAAGTATAGGGGCGCAGGAACTAGATAAAATTGGGGTTTCCGACGTCGCGACCGCTACAACAAAAATTTCCGGAGTATCGAGCAGTGAAGCCTCAGGTGATGTGTTCGTTAGGGGCTTGGGCGATAGATATTTATCTACCACCTTAAATGGCCTTCCAATTCCATCGGATGATGTTGAAAAGAAAAATATTGATTTGGCCCTTTTTCCAACCAGGGTAATACAGAATGTGAGTGTTAGCAAAACCTACGCATCCCAAGCATCGGCCGATCAATCTTCTGGAACCATCAATATTACCTCCAGGGAATTGTCTGGTTCCCGGGAATTGAGTTTAGGGGTACAAGGGGGTATAAATTCAAATGTGGCAAAAGGTGGAGTTTATGATAATTTCAAGATATCTCCCAATTCCAAGAATACCGACCTTGGGTTTTTTGCCCAAAATGCCACAACAAGGCAATTGATCACCAATCAAGGGTGGAATACAGTTCAACAGGAAAATCCCATAGATTATGGTTATTCCTTCACCCTTGGCAGAAAATTCAAGGAAAAACTATCCATACTACTTTCTGCAAGTCAAAAAAGAGGTTTTGAGCATGGCCAAGGCCTTTTTCGTCAATACCGGTCTAATTTTATCGATGATACCATTACCGATGCCACGACCTTTACCAAAAGAATGAACACCAGTGGATTATTGGATCTTTCGTACCGTATTAATGCTAAACATAAGATCAAGTCAACCACTTTTTTCGTCAATAAGATCAGTGAACAGGTTTACGAAGGGGGCAGAAACGGTGAAGGAACCATTTTTGAGGAAACAGATCCCGCAGAGGGCCTTTTTCAATTCGTAAGGGACCAAAACACAAAACAGACCAGGGTATTGGTTTCACAATTGATAGGAACACATAAAATTAGCGAAATAAATATTTTGGAATGGGCAGTTGGCTACAACCTTGTCAATGCCGATGAGCCCAACCGAATTAGAAATGAGGTGAACTTTGATCCCAGTGGTACCGTGGTACAACTGGGTCGAACGGGTGGTTTTCAGCAAAGGAAATCCAAACAGGAAATAGACGACACAGAATTTAACGGCCGTATCAAAGATGCTGTTTCCATTATTGATGAAGACGAAAAAACCTTTAAGATTGAGTTTGGCCTAAACTATAGGAACAAGGAACGAAATTTTAGATCGCAGTTTGTAGGCGTAGAAGAACAAACAACAAATACATTCAACCCGATCTCAATAGACAATCTAGGAAGCATTTTCCAACGGGAATTTTTTATCGATGGTTCACTTCAACTCAATGAACTTCAAGCCGATATTTATACTGGCACTTTAAAATCAAACGCTGCTTATACCGACTTTAATGTTGGTTTGGACAAATTGGATGTTACGGTTGGTCTGCGGTATCAAAATGACGATATAAATGTGAACTACGATGTAGGGAACATCCCTGGAAGGGTAGGTGAAAGCAAGAAGGAGTATAACAATTTGTATCCAAGCATAAATATAAAATATGAGCTAAATGAAAGCCAGGCCATTAGACTTGCACTGAGCAAGACCATAACACTACCTGAATTTAAGGAAATTTCCCCTTTTGAATATGTCTCCCAAACCGGGCAGGTGACACGGGGTAACCCAGATCTTGAGGCATCAAATAATTACAATTATGATCTGAAATGGGAATTCTTCCCAAGCAACGGCCAATTGATTTCACTTGCAGCCTTTTACAAAGAGATAAATGATCCCATCAACAAAGTTCAAGATCGAGGTTCGGCCGGGGTGTTCTCTTACTTTAACTCTGGTGAGAAGGCAGAGGTGTATGGACTTGAATTGGAGACCAAGTTAGATTTGATCAAGGCAAATGATGAGTTGGATACACCAAGCGGCATCAACCTAGGCCTTAACTTCAACGCTACGTACATGCGGCATTCACAGGATCTAAAGGAGTTAAGGGATGGGAGTGGAAACTTTATGAGAACCTTTAGGTACAAAGGACTGACTGAAACTGATTTACAAGGGGCATCCGATTGGATCGTTAACGCAAGCTTAAACTTTTCGACACCTTCAGAAAACCCTATATCAGCATCTTTGACTACAAATTATGCTTCCGATAAGATCTATGCCTTGGGAGCACCTGAAATACAAAGTAGGAGTGAGATTTTCTATAATGATGCGATCATAGAAAAAGGCTTTTTGGTTATGGACGCTGTTTTAGGCAAGGAAATCGGCGAACATTGGAAGGTCAGCCTTGTAGGTAAAAATATATTGAATCCTAAAATACAAAGAACCCAATTGGTAAAACCGAGTACAACAGGTATTGAAACAAATGAAATTGTAAGATCCTATACAAGTGGATCAGTGTTTAGCTTAAGATTTAATTATCGTTTTTAACCATTATTTAATTTAAAAAACTAAAAAAAACCAATTATGAAAATGAAAACAACAAAGATTTCTATGCTATTGGCCGTAGTATTCACCGTTTTCCTAGCAAGTTGTAGCGCGGATGACAATACCGGTCCAGATCCCTTAGCGGACGCAAGTTGCTCCGACGGAATACAAAATGGAGATGAAACAGCTATAGATTGTGGTGGTAGTTCGTGCAATGATTGCCCAACGGCCGAAGATTTGAATTTAGCCGGAAGCCTTTCGACAGACCGTATATTGGATGCCACTAAGGTATACAAGATCACTGGGGTGTTCAGTGTTGAATCCGGTGTTACCTTAACCATTCCCGCAGGAACCAAAATTGTATCCGAAAAAGGAACGGACAGGTATGTGGTAATCCAAAAAGGGGGTAA
>Ga0316189_10002989_pt1 | contig 16461 bp, 13 predicted proteins | sample LowCovwburrow_MG_FD_204930 | JGI IMG/M metagenome (GOLD analysis project Ga0316189, IMG submission 204930) | Coastal sediment microbial communities from Maine, United States - Lowes Cove worm burrow | ecosystem: Environmental > Aquatic > Marine > Coastal > Sediment | place: USA: Maine... | reverse complement strand
AATAATTGTTTGCGCTCATGGTGAATCGTCTCTTCTAACCCAGTAAACATTACTATTAACTTGTATGGGCTCATGTCATCTGATGAGTTCTGAATTATCCTGGATATAGTTTCAGTTTGTTCTGTACGGACATCGTTTTCTACGAACTGGATTAATTTATCATTTTGCTGAATTTCAATTCTAATAATATCCAATGAAGTGCTGATACGGGATAATTCATCATTGATTGAAGGTAACAATAAACCATTCGTTAAGTGAGTGCTGTAGATGCGATAGGCAATACGATCCGCGGAAGCTTCACGACGCTCAATGGTGTTTGTTTCGATGTTGTGCAACAGTAAACTGGCAAACCCCAGGCCGATAATAAATAACCCCCAAAACACAATCATGGTGATTTTTATGGAAAGGTTATTATCGCTATCAGTACAGGTGATACTATTCATCTAAAAACATATTTTAACGAAAACCTATGCGCTTAAGTGTCATCACCATAGGGCATATGCCACTAAGTCCTGCACCGATAAGAGCAAAGCCAACAAACCAGGGTAGCCACCAGATTATTTCCAGTCCTTGAAGCATTGGTAACAGAACGAACAACGCGACCAGGAAGCGCAGTACCCTCTCGGCCTCAAATGTGAAGCGTGAATTAGCGCCTGGTTGTTGTGGCTGGGAATGATCTGCGGTAGAACGTAATTTGGAGACCAGCTTTGGAATACGCTGGTTCGTTAGGCCTTCAAAAAGCAGTAGGCCTATTAGAGCATAAACGATTTCTATAATATTTAGATACAAACCCAGGATAAGCCAGACCCCCAGCACTATGCGAAAATGGCGTTCAGACATCAGATATTTTCCTTATACATAAAAACAGCTCTTTTAATAAATTCAACTAACTGAGTTTAGACCAGATATGGTAATTTGCTGGTTTATGCTAGCCTTCTTTAAGACCTAAAAGGCTAAACAATAATAGTGGTCAGAGTAAAAAATCCTTAATAATAAGAGTCAGAATTTCTCCTCTTAGGATAAGATTTCGATATCAAATGAATTTGCCTTGAATAGACTACGAAAAGAGCTCTGACACCTTTTCTTAAGTGGTGACACAAAATGATTAATCAGGATATTGCCGACAAGTTACTGGAAATTGCCACTCTGCTTAAAGAGCAGGGGGCAAATCCTTATCGTGTGAGTGCTTACCGAAATGCTGCCAGTGTCATCATCCATCTCCCACAGCCGGTGAGCGAGATCGTGGCACGCAAGGACTTTCAAGGTTTAGTGGCGTTGCCGGGCATAGGTGAAGGCATCGCACGCTCGATTTATGAGTACGTGGCGTTGGGGCGCATGAGTCGCCTGGAAAGTTTAACAGGGGGGCATGATCCAGTTGCCCTGTTTGAAGAGATCCCGGGCATCGGTCCGACACTGGCGCATCGCATTATTGAACACTTGCATATAGATAGCCTGGAAGCGCTTGAGATGGCAGCACATAATCAGCGGCTGGAAAAAATTCCAGGATTCAGTCCCGGAAAAGTGGCCATGGTGCAGGCCTGGCTTGCTCAGGTTTTAGGACGACAACGGCCACAATCACATGAAGCCTTTACTGAACCCTCTGTGCAATTAATCCTGCAAGTGGATAAACAGTATCGACAAAAAGCCAGCGCCGCTGAGCTACCGATGATCGCGCCGAAACGTTTTAATCCTGAGGCTAAAGCCTGGTTACCTGTCATGCATGTTAGCAAACAGGGCTGGCACTTCACCGCACTGTTTTCCAACACGGCGCGGGCTCATCAATTAAAGCGTACTCAGGATTGGGTGGTGATTTATTTTTATGACGATCAACATCACGAAGGCCAGCACACGGTAGTGACAGAAACACGCGGTGCCTTAACCGGACAACGTGTCGTGCGTGGACGTGAGACCGAGTGTGGTGAGCATTATGCTTCGGTGAGATAAATAGGTCAGAAAGTCAAAAGGGTCAGACTCGATTGACTTTTTTCTGCTCAAACAAAACTGTTTTTTATGTTTCGGCTAACTGTTTAAGTCCGTCTTTTTCAGTTGAATCAACAAGCAGTTGAGGACGTTAGGCACTGGTTTCGTCCATTACGCTTGGCAGCATATAGTGCTCTGTCGGCACGTTCAAACATCGACTCATGAGTATCTTTTTTACTGAAACTGCTAATGCCGCAAGATATGGTAATTTTTATTGCATCTTGCTTATTGTTAAACCTGATAGATGCAATTCTTTCGCGTAATACATCTGCCAGTTTAAGTGCTTCCGTTTCATCAGCACCCGGCAGAAACATAACAAATTCTTCACCGCCATAACGCGCGATAAAGTCAGTTTCACGCATGCGTTCTTCTAACAGCTGCGCAACTGCTTTCAAAACCTTGTCGCCAACCTTGTGGCCATAGGTATCGTTAACCTGTTTGAACTGATCTATGTCCCATACAGCCATGCTCAGAGGTGTCGTAAAACGATTGCAGCGTGCAATTTCTTCCGCTGCCTTTTTCTCGTACGATAACCGGTTTGGAATTCCTGTGAGTACATCGAACATTGCTTCCTTGTTTTTTTCCAGTATCAGCTGTTTGAGGTCACTAGACTCCCGTTCCAGCTGTAACAGACGTGAACGCATATCTTCAGTGTTTTTCTGTGCATCCTTAAAACGTGTCTGCTCGTTATTACGATATTCCTTGATGTGTTCTGAAACAATGTTAAGTCGTTTTTCAACTTTGTCTTTAAGATCATCCAGATCATCTGCTGTGCTCATGTCATCATGAATATCCTGTACGTGTGCACTTACAGCGGTTTCAAAAGCACCGCCCGCTTTTTCTGCTTCGTTGAGTGCTTCATCACCTGTTGACAGTACATTATCTATTTCCCTTAACCGTCCGGTAATTTGCTGTAGAAACGTTTCAAATTCCTGTTTTTCTTCCTGCATCCGGTTTCGAAGCGTATTAATCAGCTGGACGACGTCCATTAATAGCACTTTCCAGCTGCTGTTTGAGTTTTCTTCTTCGATGCGCTGCTTCAGATCTTCAATCTCTGAATGCAAGTCTGATGGTACTGTCAGTTGTTCAAGCAACCGAATCAGAATTTCTCGTGCAGAAGGTCCGCTGTCTTCACTGCCTGCATGAGAGCTATGGTTAAATAAGCTTGAATCGTGCGAATGATTATTCGCTTCATGTTGTTCGTGTTCGAGATGAACAGAATCGCTACTTTTATTTACTGGACTAAACAAGCTTTTAATTAGTCCCAGTTTTGTCTGTTCAGAGTGGCTGTCAGGATCCCTGGTAATATTGTTAGATAATAATTTTTGAACCTGTTTTTCAAGTTCGCTATAGTCTTTATCAGTTGATCTGGAAAGTTTGCTTATCAGTTTGTTCTTTTGCTTGCTGGCTTTCTCTGGAAAGTGAATGTTTTCTACCAGGTGCGTTAATGCTGTGATTACTTTTCTGTCTTCACTTTTCTGTTTATCAGCCATTTTTATCAGCAATGCCGATATGTCATCAAGACTGTTTTCCAGGCTGTGAATGTTCAACTGTCTCTTCATCATTGAGCGAATGTCATGAAGGTACTGATCCATCGATTTGTGTTGACCTTCAGCCGCTATACTCAATTTCAGTACTGATTTTTTCAGTATGGACTCGAGTATCTGCCAATCCTTTTCTTTTTTATCAAGAAGATCAAGATGGTCGTAATATTTCTGCTTCCAACGCTTGTGGTCCTGCTCGGAAGTATTTTTTGACATGGCTCTTACCTGGTCTTACTTTATATAATTTGAAAAATGTTTTATATAGAGTCGGCAGGCTTCTACTATTCTTTAGTTATAGCGCGCATTGTAATAAATCTACTCGTATTGGCATTGAAAATTGTTCGCCATCTTCGCTAATGTGTTGTTCAAAAAGAAAAAAGACTCGATTGGCTTTTTTACTGGTCAAATAAAGCTGTTTTTATGCTTCGGCTAACTGTTTAAGTCCGTCCTTCAGTGTCGGGTATTGCAGCTTTAGCTCAAAATCATGCAGCAACTTTTTGTTGTTGATGCGTCTGGACTCCGCCATATAAGACAGCATGCCCTCGGATAACTGTTGCTGCGCTTCTTCTAACGATATTGCAGGCGGTGCGGGTAAGTTCATCGCTGTTGCTACGCCGGTGAAATATTCATACATGGTGCCTGGATGGCCATCGGTGACATTGTAGAACCCTGTGATGCCCGAGTTTAGTAATGCTTTTTCACAAACATCGACGAGGTCATGCGCATGCACCCGATTGGTGAAAGGTGAGTCCTGCTGGTTGACGACGGGCTGGCCGCTTTTAATGCGTGCCAGCGGTAGTTTGCCGGGGCCGTAAATGCCGGCTACGCGCAGGATGAGCAGTGGAATAGCATGATGCTGGCAGTACTGCTGCACTTGTCGTTCGGCATCGGCGCGACGGTAAGCCCGGTCAGCGGTCGGGTTTAAAGGCGTTGTTTCATCGATCCAGTCGCCTTTACAGTCGCCATAAACACCGGTTGTACTAATTAATACGAATTTTTCAGGTGTGTGTTTTTCGATGGCATTCAGAAAATTCGTTATTCGTATATCTGTTTGTCCACTGCGTGGCGGCGGCGCGAGGTAGATAACACGATGATGTCTCAGGTCGATGTCTGGTAGTGTTTTATCCAGGTCGATGATGTCGCAGGCTATGTTCCATTTCTGGCATTCAGCCTGACTGATTTTGCTGCTGACAACACCAGTGACGCTTATGTTGTTCTTCAGTAGTTGCCGGGCCAGCAATTTTCCGATATAGCCACAGCCAAAGATGGTTATTGGTTTGTTATTTAACATGGGTTTTTTATTTATATAACAATCCGGTGCAGTGTATCAGTGTTAGTCTGCTTTATTCTATTTCAGGTATTAAGAATAACATCAAAGGGTCAGACTCGACTGGCTTAGAATCGATGGGTTTAGGCTCGATTGGTTTAGAATTGATTGATATTTACCTGATCCGGTTCGCACTCGAATCCACATACTCTCTCAGGCAATACGTTTCGACATATAAGGTAAACTTCTCCATAAACCATCAACTAGTAACCTTTTTTTTGTCTGAGATTAGCATTGATTAATTTATCTTTTAAAAATACATACCTGGGCCTTGGCGAGGGCTTTTACGCGTTATCTAAGCCTACCCCTGTTGCGCAGCCGTGCTTAATTCAATTCAACACTGAGCTTGCGGCAGAGCTTGGCGTGGTTGGTGATGACTATAAACATGATCAGGATGAGGACCTTCTCGCGGATATTTTCTCGGGTAACCTGATCCACCAGACCAGTGAGCCATTGGCCATGGCCTATGCCGGACACCAGTTTGGGCATTTTAACCCCCAGCTGGGGGATGGTCGGGCGATTTACCTGGGTGAGCTGGGTCTTGCCGATGGCGGTTTCCTGGATATTCAGTTAAAAGGCTCTGGTCAAACGCTTTATTCACGCAATGGTGATGGCCGTGCAGCGTTGGGGCCGGTATTGCGGGAATACCTGCTGAGTGAGGCGATGTTTAAACTTAATGTGCCCACCACGCGTGCGCTGGCAGCGGTGACCACTGGTGAAGAGGTGGCGCGTGAGCAGCTGTTGCCTGGTGGCATCATTACCCGTGCGGCAAGCAGTTTTATTCGTGTCGGCAGCTTCCAGTATTTTCAGATGCAGGAAGATATTTCGTCGGTTAAGGCGCTGGCGGATTATGTCATCGAGCGCAATTACCCTGAATGCAATAAGCCTGAAAGCGACAACCCTGAAAGTGACAACCCTGGGGCAGCTGGAACACAGAATCCTTATACCGCTTTACTCGAAGCGGTAGTGCTGCGCCAGGCCAGCCTGATCGCACAATGGATGCAGTTCGGATTTATTCATGGCGTGATGAATACGGATAATATGTCGATTGCCGGTGAAACCATTGATTACGGCCCCTGTGCATTTATGGATTTTTATAATCACAGCCAGGTTTACAGTTCCATCGACCGTGATGGGCGTTATGCCTATAACAACCAGGCATCCATCGGCTTGTGGAATTTATCGCGTTTTGCAGAAACCTTGTTGCCGTTGTTTGCGGATGATATCGATGACGCTGTTGAGATGGCGAAAAATATTCTACAGAAATATATCGAGCGCTACGATGAAGCCTGGCTGGCGAATATGCGAGCCAAATGCGGTCTCACTGCGTCTGCCGATATCAATGCCGATGATGATAAAGCACTGATCGAATCATTGCTGGCTATCATGGCTGAAAACCAGGCCGACTTCACCTTGACGTTTTACCATCTGTCCCAGCTAAATGCAGAGCCTATAAATGCAGAGCCTATAAGTGGAGAGCCTGGCGATAAAGATGCGTGCATGCGTAATTTATTTGATAAACCCGAGGCCATCAATGCATGGCTGGCGCAGTGGCGACAACGTCTGTCATTTGAGGCGATGAATGATAGTGAGCGACAGCTGAATATGCAGTCGGTAAACCCGGTGTATATTCCACGTAATCATCAGATTGAAGCGGTGATTCGAGCAGCAGAAGATCATGATGACTTTGCACCGTTTTACGCATTGCATGAGTTGCTGAAAAATCCTTTCCAAACCCAGCCGGGCAGGGAATCTTATATGCTACCACCCGAGCCCGAACAGGTGGTGCATAAAACATTCTGCGGCACCTGATAGCCGCGCATTAATCCTGTCCGTCGTTCTGAATAAAATAGGGGCTGTATAATTATTTCGATGCCTGATTATTGCTGGTGAAAAATGCGTTTTTATGCCCTCTAAATAGACGTGGAGCTTACGTCTTTAAAGCACTACGTCACATCCTGTCACCCGATTCCTATATACTACCCATAGAATAAATAAACCATTGCTCTATTCGAGCTTGTCGCAACGACTTATAAAAATGTGTTGCTAACGATAAGGATAATGATATGACTGATCAGAAACAGATACATAAAAAGCGAAAAATTGAATCACAACATGCAATGAATGCTAAAGCTACTGGATTGATAAACTGATGTGCCCTATGTCTAGAATAGAGTGTGGTCATATTTACAAGGTTGGTCTCTGGAGTGAAATGGCAAATCAAGGCAGGATATTACGCATTGACGAAAAGCTTTTTCTTGAAAAGTCTAGCTCGGAGATTGAAGAAGTAATAAAGCTTAAAATGGTGAAGCATTACCAAAATGCTAGTGGCAACTACAAAAAAAATGAGCTGACGTCTTATGTGTATTATGATTTATCTGGAAACACCACTAAATTTTCTTTAGAAGAATTAGGCTTAGCTGGCGTTAAGAATGACGTAAAAAAAGCTTAACAATAAATAGCGCGGCAATCTTGTTCAGATTTAGATTGTTTGGGGTCAGAATCATCTCTACTCAGATGTGCCTGAAGATAGCTCGTTTTAACGGCTTTAATTTGTTACCGGCCCCAATAATACCTCTCACTCTGATTCATCGAAACTGTTAATATATCGCAATACAAATCATTAAATTTGGGGGCATAGTATGAAAAAAGTCATTCTTGGTTTACTGCTGATTATCGTTATTGCTATAGCTGGTAGTGTTTATTATCTATTGACTAACCTTGATGCCCTGGTCGAAGCGGCCATTGAAAAATATGGCAGCGAAGCGACACAAACTTCTGTCCTTGTTGATAGTGTCAAAATAAATCTGACTGACGGAGCAGCTGGTATTACAGGCCTGACTATTGGTAATCCCGCTGGTTATGATCTTCCAAATGCGTTTTCACTGGGAGAAGTTCGCGCCGCTATCGATCTGCAGTCTTTGCAGGAAGAGCCTTATATCATTAATGAAATTACCGTGCTGGCACCGCAGGTGTTCGTTGAAATTAATGAAGATACAAAAACCAACCTGAATGAACTGAAGAATAACCTTACTGCGGGTTCGACTGGCAATGCACAGGATAAAAAATCTCAGGCACCTGCCGAAGGCAGTGCTAAAGAACCGCGTCTGATAATACGCCGGGTAACGTTTGCCGATGGCACCATACAGGCAAAGGTGGCGGCACTGCAAAATAAAGAATATGAGCTTAAGTTACCGGGACTGGATATGAGCAACCTTGGCGGCAGCAAAGGTGCGACGGCTACTGAGCTTGCCAGTGAAATACTAAAACGTTTAACCGACCGTGCCAGCGATATTGTTAAAAAAGATATTATCGATGCAGAGTTGAATAAACTAAAAGATAAAGCACAGCAAAAAATTGACGAAGAAAAAGCCAAACTTCAGGATAAAGCCGACAGCAAGTTAGAAGAAGAGAAAGATAAAGCTAAAGACAAGCTGAAGAATTTATTTGGTAATTAAATTTCGTTAAAGAAATTTGGGGCCAGAGAGAAATAGTCGGGAAAAGAGTACAATTATTCCGACCTTAAATATTAATAGGCAAAGGGGTTATCTTTAGGGTTCTTTGGTTTGACCTGGGTTAGAAAAGGAGTTTGTATTTCCTATGCGTAAAATGATGACTCTGCCAGTTTTTGTGACAAATTCGCCGCTATCCCGAATTGACGCCTGGCACATTCTGCTACATTTCACGTATGTACTCTGTGTCCTGTGTAACGTGAGCCGTAACTCTTTGTTGCCGTCTGAGAGGAATTGTCAGTGAAAAATGCATTGTTCTTCTGGATACCAGTAGTCATGCTGCTGACGTTTCCCTTGTCCAGTTACGCGTTTGATAACGGACCTACCTGGTTCGGCTTCAACTATTCCCTGAACACCTCGAGCGCCCGTACTTTGGGCATGGGCGGGACAGCGGTCGCATCGGTTGACGATGCCAGCGCCACCCTTGTCAACCCGGCTGCACTGGCGCGTCTCTCGAAAACAGAGGTTCGTTTCGACAGCAGCTACCTGTATCGCGATGAAATTAACCGCCCGGGTGCAGACAATTTCGGTACTGGAGAATCGATCCGTCTGGGGCTCCATATTGATAAGAGCAGTCAGATCAATCCAGCACTGATGGCACTGGCGACCCCGTTGGGGGATGGGCGAACCGTTGTCGGCCTGTTCTACCACAAGCTGCTGCCATACGACCGCTTTGTTATCGTCACCGACCCGCTCAGTGGCGGCACAGCCGAGACCCACAACGTGATGTTTGATCTCGACGAGTTTGGACTTTCCGTAGCGCGCAGCCTGTATGATGGCCGACTCACAGTCGGCCTATCGGCGAGTTTGGTGACCCTGAACATGGATATCAAGGCAGTGCAGGACCGAACTCCGCAGCCTGGCAGTTTCGATGGGGTCGAATTCACCAGCCACGGTAGCCAGACCGAGCAAGAACCCATATGGCGCTTCGGGCTACTCTACCGTCCCAGCGAAACCATGGCGTTCGGTTTCCGCTACACTCTGGCTCCCAACCCCGACTACACCATGACCACCGCCAATTCAGCTGCGACCGTCGACAGCGCCCAACAAAACGGCTGTGCTGGCGATGTCAATATCGGCGTACTTGCTGATGGCACCCCAACCGGAAACTGGATCTGCAAAAGCTCACTGCCGCTGCCCGAAAGCGCATCTATCGGCTTTGCCTACACTCCAAACGAAGTTTGGACGCTTGCCGCCGATGCAACTTACATCGACTATAATCGAATCACTAAGGAATTCCATGCTCCGTACGCCTATTCCGGCGGTGACGTCACAGTCATCCAGAGGGCGAGCGATTTCGAGGCCGAGGCCGTGATCGAGCTTCACCTCGGGCTTGAATATCGCACCAGCTTCAAACAGCATCCGCTGGCGCTACGCGCCGGATACTATTTCGATCCGGCCCATGACATCAAGTATAGCGGCGCCGATTCCACCTCGCAGGTTATCTATCCAGGCGGTGAGGATGTACAGCACCTCAGTGCCGGAGTCGGAATATTGTTCAGAGAATCGCTGCAAGTTGATCTGGCATTCGATGTCGCTGACGACGACAATTATCTGGGTGCAATTTCGCTCGCGTACAGATATTGACATTGCTATCGTGCGTGCGGATAAACTTGCGTAATTCAGAGGAGGGCTGGAAGATAAACAAGGAAGGGATGATATACGTTCTGTTTGAGTTCGCTCTAATCAAAACGTGTTCAGAAAAATAACATCAGGTTTATGTAACCAGTCGTGCTGTATTACCGGGTAGCATATGCCAATAAATTATTAATATGATGATATTGAGCAGATACTGGCTATGTAAAGTATTTATCTTGTGTGTATGTTTTACGGCAGGAGGTATTGTAATGGCTGAACCAAAGGAATCTGTCAAACTCCCAGCTCCTGAATTAACAGGTAAACAGTCAGTTGAACTGCTTTTGCAGCAACGTCGGTCTGTACGCTCATACCAGAAATTATCATTAAATTTAGCTGAGGTAGGACAGTTGCTATGGAGTGCTCAAGGGCTGTCAGATATACGGGGTTTACGTACTGCGCCTTCAGCAGGGGCTTTGTATCCACTAAAACTTTTTGTTGTGGTCGGAGATGTGCATGATTTATCACCTGGAATATATCAATATAACCCAGAAGAACACAGCTTGCTGAAAACCGCCAATGGGGATTTACGAAAATCGTTGCAGAGTGCAGCGCTTAATCAATCATGCATTGGTGATGCCGCCATTATATTTGTGTTTACTGCGGTTTATCAGCGTACTACCTGGAAGTATGGCGAGCGGGGCGTGCGTTATGTGCATATGGAAGTGGGCCATGCAGGCCAGAATCTTTTTTTGCAAGCTCAAGCACTGCGTCTTGGAACGGTGGTGGTTGGCGCATTCGATGATGATAAAGTAAGTGAAGTTATGAATTTAGACAGCGATATACGACCACTAAGCTTAATGCCTGTCGGTAGAAAGTGAGTGCTGGCTGTTCGGTCTCTCAAGCTATTGAGTATCTATATCTTCAGCGACTTGTACTGCCTTTTTCTCATCAACGAAATATAACAGGATTCCACCGCTAATAAACAGCACGCTGACGGAAAACATTGCTAATCGAGAACTACCTGTCGTTGCTGCAATAATACCGATCATTAATGGTCCTAAAACTGCCGCAAATTTACCTAACATATTGTAAAAACCAAAAAATTCTGCTGATTGAGATTTGGGAATTATTCGTGCATAAAGAGAACGACTAAGACTTTGAATACCCCCCTGTACCAAACCGATTACTATCGCCAGGGCATAAAATTCTTCAACAGTCTTCATTCTGTAAGCAACAATAGTAACGGCCAAATATACTGCTATGGCTAACATAATGGCGGTCTTTGCCCCTATACGTTCTCCTACGTAACCAAACCCCAAAGCGGCAGGAAAACCAATAAATTGAGTCATAAGCAAAGCCAGTAACAAGTCCGAACCTTCAAGGCCAATAGCAAGGCCATAATCCACGGCCATTCTGACAATGGTATCGACACCATCTATGTATAACCAATATGCCAGTAGAAAAAGAACAACCGTTTTAAGTTCATTTATTTTTTTGAAGGTATTAACGAGTTGTGCTATTGCTGAATGCATAGTTTGTCCAGTTGAATACTTTTCTCTGGTTCTATCTTCATGCACAAAAAGCCACAAAGGAATCGAAAATACTAACCACCAGATAGAGACTGTAATAAAAGAAAAGCGAACTGCATCATTGGCTGAAGAAAAACCAAACCAGTCTGGTTTTGTTACCATGACGATGTTAATAGCGAATAATATTCCGCCTCCCAGGTAACCCATGGCATAACCAAACGCAGAAACACGGTCATAGTTTTTTTCTTCAGTGACATTAATCAACAGTGCATCATTAAATACGATGCTGCCTGAAAACCCTATAGAGGCTAATACAAAAAAACTAATCGCTAATAACCATGAATTTTGTTCAACAAAATACAGGCCGAGTGTCATTGAAATGCCCAGTAATGAAAAAATAATAAGCAAGCGTTTTTTCATGTTACCTGCATCCGCAATAGCGCCTAATAATGGTGCCAACATAACAATAACCAGGCTGGCTAGCGCATTGCCAACGCCAAGTTGAAAGGTGCTTTCGGTAACCGTATTTTGTGCCGACCAAAACTGTTTGAAAAATAATGGAAAAAAACCAGCTAACACTATAGTGGCAAAAGCTGAATTGGCCCAGTCGTAGAACGCCCAGGAGAGAATTTTTTTATTCTTATAAATACTCACAACCAGGCCAGTATAACTCACTCTGCCCCGTATCTGATGTCACAAAAAGACCTGACAGTATTGTTGTTGCCAGTGGGTTTTTTATTTAATAGAGAACTTTGCACGATGCATCTTTTCCGCCATAGCGGCGTTAAAAATGGTCTCAAAATGCTCATTTACTACGTGTAAACTGCGCTTTTTCGACCATTTTTGCCTTGCCATGATGAAAAATCTACGTCGTGCAAAGCTCTCTAATAGTATTTCAGCAAATAGTGTCCAGGGCTATTTCATATAATTATTAGATGTTACTGTTTATACAATACGAATTAGCGGCTGGGTATAGTAACTATTAGGACTCACAGTCAATTATCTTATGAAGGTTAAACTATTAATCGTTATTTTATCTCATGAACACATGTAATAAATGGACTGCTAAAGGACTAAAAAGTGCAGGAATGGATATATCTCCTACCTTTAAATTAACTGCTGAAAGTATTATGGATTATCTTGAGGAATACAGGCAAACCCTGGAAATGGATTCTAGCGAACATTCAAATGCTGCACCGCTTCGTTTTGCACCTGTTGAATTCCGATGAAGCAAAGCGTTGAATATTTTGATTAATTACAACAAGTGTTTAAATAAAAATTTTTCCAAAAGGGCTTTTCCGCCGTAGATTTATCCTAAGTTCGGCCTGGCTCCCAGGCAAACCTTAATTTTCTCCTGGTCGAGGGTTTCATGTTCTTCAAGCTCATTAATCAGCTTATCCAGCTGCTCCCTGTGTTTTGCAATTAAATCGATAGCCTGTTTTTCGGCATCGCCCAGAAGTTCTTTTACTGCCTTATCCACCAACTTTGCCGAGTTTTCGGAAAAGTGTCGTGGTTGCGCCATTTCCTTACCCAGAAATGGATGCTCCTCGGTATCGCGTAGATCCACAGGACCAATTTCTCTGGACATACCCCAGCGCGAGACCATGGCACGGGCCAGTGCAGTAGCCTGCGCAATGTCATCATCGGCGCCGGAACTGACATTGCCTAAAAGCTCCTGTTCAGCACTTCGTCCACCCATCATTACCACCAGCCGATCTCTCAAATAATCCTCTGGTAGCGTGTGTCGCTCATGCTCGGGTAATTGGTGAGTTACGCCCAACGCCCTGCCATGGGGGATGATACTTACCTTATAAATAGGATCTGCATGGGGCAAAAAATAGGCAGCCAGCGTATGGCCGGATTCATGCACTGCCAGACGATGTCGCTCTTCCGGCTGGATGGCCAGGGTACGTACCGTTCCCAGTATCAACTTATCGCGTGCTTCATCAAAATGCGCCATTGTTATCATCGTTGCCTTATCACGGGCAGCTAACATGGCTGCTTCATTAACCAGGTTTTTGATATCGGCACCAGAAAAACCGGGGGTGCCGGCCGATATCTGCTCAAGGTTTATGTCATCAGACAGGGGTACCTTGCGGCTATGCACTTTGAGAATCGCAATGCGGTCATTACGGTCGGGCAATTCCAGCACCACATGACGGTCGAAACGCCCGGGTCTTAGTAGTGCAGGGTCAAGCACATCCGGGCGGTTGGTTGCACCCAGTACGATGATAGCTTCATGACCGCTAAAGCCATCCATTTCAGCGAGAATCTGGTTAAGGGTTTGTTCGCGCTCATCATGGCCTCCACCGAGACCAGTACCACGGGTACGGCCAATGCTATCGAGCTCGTCAATAAAGATAATCGCCGGTGAGTTTTTCTTGGCTTCCTCAAACAGGTGACGAACACGGGATGCACCGACACCGACGAAAACTTCAATGAACTCAGAGCCTGAAATGGAATAGAATTTGACACCAGCTTCGCCTGCTAAAGCTCTGGCCATGAGTGTTTTACCTGTGCCAGGTGGCCCCATCAGTAATATACCGCGTGGCATCTCGGCACCAAGCTGACGAAATTGAGCGGGGTTTTTGAGGAATTCAACTATTTCGGTGACTTCCTGTTTAGCCGACTCCTGACCCGCCATATCATCAAAAGTGACATCGGGAATTTCAGCAGTCCTGGTTGAACCGCGCAGAAATTTCCCCAGCTCGCCTTTGCCGCCCAGTCCGCCTGACATGCCGCTTTGCGCTCGCTTAATTATCCAGAACCAGAAAGCGATAATAAATATCCATGGCAACATACTAAGCAGTACCGGCCATAAGCCACCCTCGGCTTCTGGCGGAAATGCTTTTACTTCAACACGCTGTGCTTCGAGAGCGGGTAACAGACTTTCGTCGCCAATATCGGGAACGCGTGTTTTGAAATACCTGCTCATTTCTTTCTGTGGGCCAATGCCTGTAGCCTGTACTAAAGTGCCTTCAGCTCGATTGCCCTTCAAGGTGACTGAAACCAGCGCGCCATCGTTCAATAATTGTTTGAACTCGCTATAGGGTATGTCAAAGGCAGGCTCTGTTACTGTCTTTTGTGTCAGAGCATAATAAAGCGAGACAAATGCAATGATGACTATTGCATTGATGATCCAGTTTATTGGAACCGGGTATTTTTGTGGAGATTGAGGTTCTGGCATTAGTTTTCTCGTTCTATTTCATCAACCGGTTGTAATTCACGTTGTTGAAGTCCATCGGTAACACAAATGGCTGTATTTTTAACTGGCAGGTAAGTAATGTCCTCACCATCGCCTTCACCAGTATACATCCTGATATTAGGTCTGTTGGAATGTGAACTTACCATGCCAGTTCAAAACATCATCGTTTGCCTTAATTTGTGGTATTGAAGGATTGCATAAAATGCTCACCTATAACTTTCGTTATTAAAATAAATAATGAAGCCGCTCATATTACTAATGCTCCGTCATTCCAGTTCATAAAACAACAGCATATAAGTTGTTATAAATATAACGGCATTTATTCAAAACTTTCCTAACCAGGATCAAGTTTTTATTGATGATAAGAGATATCTTATATATGAGGGTAAGTGTTATTGCAATCCGATATTATTATCGATATCAAGAGGGGGGAGCCAATTGATGAGACAGCCATTACAGATTAATTTCAGGGATATTCCACAATCAGATGCGGTAGAGGCCAGGGTTCGCGAAAGGGCTGATAAATTAAATAAATTTTATGACCAGATTATGACGTGCAGTGTCATGATAGAAGCGCCGCATGGTCATCACCATAAAGGCAACCTGTACCATGTACGAATTGATTTAACCGTACCTAATGGTGAAATTGTTGTTAATCGTGATCCGAAAGAACACCAGGCACATGAAGATGTCTATGTAGCAATCCGTGATGCCTTCGATGCTGCACGTAGAAGGTTACAGGATTATGCCAGGAAACAGCGTGGTGATGTCAAAAGCCATGCAACTCCATCGCAAGGCACTATTTCCGAGTCGGAACCAGCCGAGGACGTTGGCAGGATATAAACATCAGGCGGAAGATAGGTACATTTATTTTCATCGCAAAATAAAAGAGGGCGAATAAAAAGGGGACGAGGGGATTATTATTTAACCACGCTTAAACAGGTTTGCTAGACTTCAATCTAATCTTAGATCTGGATCGTGAAAATGAAAATGCTCTGTCCCCGATTCTGAACTTTTATCTGCTTAGCGGCTCCACCGCTCGTGTTTCATCAAACCAGATGTATTCATCAAACTGATGTGGCAAAGAGACGTGTGTATAATGTTTCCTTAACTCGTCTTCGGGGTAGTATGTAGTGCCGATTGCACGCTGTAGTCGTTTTTTTAGCAGCTTTTTACGCGTTATATCATTGATTGGGTTACGCAAGGGCAACAGGTAATTAGTTGCTTTGACATTGTGAAACTGGTGTTCGTAACTATCAGTATGAGATGGTGGTATCTGCATAATTTTCATCGGGTCTCCCCATGCAGACGCCGCAGCTACAGTACCATGATCGGTACCGAAACCAATCAGATAAGCGTTTTTACCAAATGTTTCACGGACACGTTGGCCTAGATTAAACTGACCATGTTCGCTCATCTCAGTTGCGCGGGCATCACCTACATGTGAGTTATGTGCCCAAATAACTACTTTTGAAGTATGGCCGTGGTAATTCAAAATTTCCATCAAGGTTTCAATCATATTTTGGTCGCGTTGATTCCATGAATTATTATTGGCGTAGTACATGGTGCGAAAATAACGTTCGCCGTTTTTTATTAATCGTGCATTTTGTTCGGCTCTAAAAATTCGTCGACCTTGCGGGTACCTATGAGCCTGTCTCGTTCTTTGTATATAATGGGCTCGTTTCTCATACAGATCCTGCAATACTGCATTCACCTCGTATTCACATCCGCGAACTTTACCTGACTGCATAGAGCGGCTATATAGCGACGGATCATTAGCCCACGG
>Ga0316189_10002988_pt1 | contig 16464 bp, 15 predicted proteins | sample LowCovwburrow_MG_FD_204930 | JGI IMG/M metagenome (GOLD analysis project Ga0316189, IMG submission 204930) | Coastal sediment microbial communities from Maine, United States - Lowes Cove worm burrow | ecosystem: Environmental > Aquatic > Marine > Coastal > Sediment | place: USA: Maine... | reverse complement strand
AGCAACATCATTATTTTCATATTTATCACGTTCTAATTTTGGACCTCCAAGAACCTCAATAATATCTTCGTTAGTCACTTTGATATTATATTCCTCTTCCATAGCAATATTTTTAGCTGCATGACGAACCATTTTTGCTAATTGCTTTTCTAATCCACGAACGCCTGATTCTCTAGTATAGCCTTCAACAATTTTTTCAAGTTGCGGCTTAGCTATCTTAAGGTGCTCAGTGCTTAAGCCATGTTCTGTTAATTGCTTTGGTAATAAGTGACGTTTCCCAATCTCAACTTTCTCTTCAATTGTATATCCTGAAACGTTAATAATTTCCATTCTATCACGTAGTGCAGGTTGAATTGATCCTAAGCTGTTAGAAGTAGCAATAAACATAACCTTAGATAAGTCATATCCCATTTCAAGGAAATTATCATAGAACTCAGAATTTTGCTCTGGATCCAACACTTCCAACATTGCAGACGAAGGATCTCCTTGGTTTGAATTTGATAATTTATCAATCTCATCTAACACAAAAACAGGGTTTGATGTTCCAGCCTTTTTTAAACTTTGCAAAATACGTCCAGGCATTGCACCAATGTAAGTTTTTCTATGACCTCTAATTTCTGCTTCATCTCTCAAACCACCTAATGATATTCTAACATATTCTCTTCCTAAAGCTTCAGCAATAGATTTACCTAACGAAGTTTTTCCAACTCCAGGAGGACCATACAGACAAATTATTGGAGATTTCATATCGTTTCTTAGTTTCAAAACAGCTAAGTATTCAATGATTCTTCTTTTTACATCATCTAACCCAAAATGGTCACGATCCAATATTCGCTTTGCACGTTTTAAATCGAATTTATCTTTACTGTATTCATTCCATGGCAAATCTAGAAAAAGATCTAAATAATTTCTTTGAATAGAATATTCTGAAACCTGAGGATTCATACGCTGCATTTTTGATAATTCCTTTTCAAAATGCTCCTTTATTTTTGTACTCCATTTTTTAGATTTTGCACGTACTTTCATTTCATCAACCTCTTCTTCATAACTCACACCTCCAAGTTCTTCTTGAATAGTTTTCATTTGTTGGTGCAAGAAATATTCTCGTTGCTGTTGATTCATATCGCTTTGAACCTTAGATTGAATATCGTTTTTCAGTTCTAATTTCTGAAACTCAACATTCATAAACTTTAAAGTTTCTAAAGCACGATCCTGTAAATCATTTGTTTCAAGAAGTTTTTGTTTCTCCTCTACACTCAAATTCATATTAGACGATACAAAATTCACTAAGAATGAATTGCTTTCAATATTTTTTATAGCAAAAGAAGCTTCACTAGGAATATTCGGGCTTTGCTTGATAATTTGTAGTGCTAATTCTTTTATAGACTCAATTATTGTAGAAAATTCTTCATTCTCAATAACCGGAACACTTTCAGGAACTTCACGTACAGTAGCATTCATGTAAGGTTCTTCGGTGATAACTTCGGCTACTTTAAAGCGTTTTTTACCCTGAATTATAACCGTTGTATTACCATCAGGCATTTTCAATACCTTAAGAATTCTTGCGACTGTTCCTGTTTCATGAATATCCTTAGCGCCAGGATCTTCTACAGTTTCATCTTTTTGAGACACTACACCAATAACTTTTGATCCCTTATTGGCATCGTCAATAAGTTTTATCGATTTATCTCTTCCAGCTGTTATTGGAATTACAACACCAGGAAATAACACTGTATTTCTTAATGATAGTATTGGCAGCGTTTCTGGCAAAGATTCGCTGTTTATTTCTTTCTCATCTTCACTAGTCATTAAGGGGATTAATTCTGAATTTTCATCAAACTCCTGAAATGACAAACTGTCAAGGGTTGTAAATTTTGATCTGGCCATATTATTTTTAAGTCATTCTGTCATTAAAACAGAACTTATTATATTTATCTTTATTGCTTAGCAATATTCATCATTACTCAATTTCAATGAGTTACAGACGCTTTCGCTTTTTATTCACGTCTGTAAGTTCAATTGTTATGCCAATGTAAAGAATGTGTTCTTAAATAAAACTATAATTTTTTTAACTAAAAGTGTAACAATGCATTTTAATCTTCATCTTTCTATTAAACAATTTGTTTTCTGATACCGACCAACCAAAATATCGAACAACTTGTACAGCAATGTAGATCTGGAAACCAAAATGCGCAATTGGAAGTTTACAACAGATACTATAAAGCAATGTACAATACATCACTAAGAATAGTGAAAGATAGTTTTGAAGCTGAAGACATTATGCAAGATTCGTTCTTGACTGCTTTTACAAAGCTAGAAAGTCTGAAAGATTCTATAACATTTGGTTCTTGGTTAAAACGAATTGTGATTAACAACAGTATTTATCACTACAATAAAAGTAATAAATATAGTGAAGTTGCTCTAGATGATGTTCTGTTTAAGATTGAAGATGAAGACGATGGGTTTGCAAGTGATTATGAATTTACAAATTTGAAGGCGCAGCAAATTATGGAAACCATGAAAACACTTAAAGATAGTTATCGTGTAGCATTGACATTAAATTTAATGGAAGGTTACGATTATGATGAAATTAGTGAAATTATGAATATATCATATGCTAATTGTAGAACAACCGTTTCGAGAGCAAAAGAAAGTTTAAGACAAAAACTGCAAAAAAAAGCAGCAAACTAAAACATTAAATTATGAAAGAAAATAATTTAAATACAATTTTTGAAAACCTGAGATCAGATTTTGATACTGAAGAACCAAATGCTGGACATGATAATCGCTTTTTAACGAAGCTCAATAATCAAAACAGAGAGGTTATTACATTATCACAACCAAAAACTAATTTCTGGAAACCATTTTTAAGTATAGCTGCTTCTATTGCCCTAATTATCACTGTTTTTATTGGTATAAACAAGTCAAATGAACCAAATGATCTTGCGAGCGTATCTCCAGAAATGGCTGAAACTCAAAATTTCTTTACAACTGCGATTTCAGCAGAAATTGAAAAATTGAATAATGAATTAACTCCTGAATTTCAAGATTTAGTTGTTGATGCTTTATTTCAAATAGAACTTTTAGATCAAAACTATAATAAATTAAAACAAGACTTAACAGATAGTGGGAATGATAAGCGTGTAATAAACGCCATGATTTCAAACTTTCAAAACAGAATTGACATTTTAAACAATGTATTAAATCAAATTGACGAATTAAAAAATGAAAAAAACGAAACAAATGAAAACAGCTCTATTTTATAAAACAGTAATTATATTATTACTTGTACCAGCATTCATCTTTGCAAATAGCGGAAAATTAACTGGTAAGCACACTAAAGAGAAAAAGCTTCATAAAGAATATGAAGTAAACTCAACTGCTACTGTAAAAATTGATAATAGCTATGGAAATATAGACATTGTTACTTGGAATGAAAACCGCGTTGTTATTGATGTAACAATCACAACAAATGGAAACAATGAAGACAAAGTCATTAAGAAACTTGATGGTATCGATGTGATATTTGATAACTCAACTAATATGGTTTCTGCAAAAACGAAGTTCAACAATAACAAATCTTGGTGGAATTGGGGAAACAACAATGTTAATATGAAGATTAACTATGTAATAAAAATGCCGATGAGCAATAATGTAGATCTTGAAAATGACTATGGAAGTATTAACCTTGACAAACTTGAAGGTCGTGCTGAGATTGATTGTGACTACGGAAAAATCACTACTAAAGAGCTAATGGCAGATAATAATGTTCTTTCCTTTGATTATACTAAAAACTCCTATTTCGAATATATTAAGAGTGGAAGAATTGATGCTGATTATAGTGGTTATACAGTTGGCAAAACAAATAACTTGAGCATTGACGCTGATTATTCAAAATCAAATATTGAAATTGCTGAAGATGTAACTTACGATTGTGATTATGGATCATTAACCGTTGGCAAAGCCAATAATGTAAAAGGTGATGGAGACTATTTAACGCTGCGCCTTGGAGATATTTATAAAAATGTAACTGTAAATGCTGATTATGGATCTATGAAAATAGATAACATGACTTCAAATGCTGGAAATATTAATGTCACTTCAGATTATATGAAAATAACAATTGGTTATTCTGAAGGCTATAGCTTTAATTTTGATATCGACTTAAGTTATGGATCTCTAAGAGATACTGATGGTTTTGAATTCTCTAAAAAGAACGTAAAATCAAGAAGTAAATATTATACTGGATATTATGGAAACTCTGACTCTGGAAACAGTATTAACATAGAATCTGATTACGGAAGTGTAACATTCAAAAAGAACTAAAAAATTAAATCAAAAAAACAACAATTATGAACAAGTCAATATTATTAGTAGTAGCCTTACTTTTTGCATCTGCATCACATGCACAATGGTGGGGAGGGAAGAAGATTAAAGGAAACGGAAACGTAACAACAGAAACAAGAAATACTGGAGATTATGATGGTATAAAATGTGCTGGCTCTATGGATTATATTTTAGTAGCTGGAACTGAAGGTAAAATTAAGCTTGAAGGTGAATCTAACCTATTAGAACATATAGTTACAGAAATTAAAGGAGGTAACCTTATCGTGAAAATAGAAAAAGGTGTAAATCTTAGCCCAAGCTGGAATAAAACAATAAAAATAACTATTCCTTTTAAAGATATTAGTAATGTTTCATTAGCTGGTTCTGGTGATCTATGGAATGAAGACAAAATAACTGCATCTGATTTGGATGTTTCATTAGCTGGTTCTGGTGATGTAATATTAAATGTAGAAGCATCTTCGATTGATAGTAGTCTTTCAGGTTCTGGTGATATCACTTTAAAGGGTAATACAAACAATTTATCTGTTAAACTAGCGGGTTCTGGAGATATTCATGGATTTGGATTGCAATCAAATCACACTATAGCATCAATTGCTGGGTCTGGAGATATTGAAATTGTAAGCAACAAAAGCTTAAAAGCTAGAGTTTCAGGTTCTGGTGATATAGAATATAAAGGAAACCCTGACAAAGAAGACACTAAGGTTTCAGGTTCTGGAAGTATTAGTAATTAAACATTATTTACATAATATAAAAAAGCACTTTCAAATTAGGAAAGTGCTTTTTTATATCATCTAATTTAATTTTTCACTTTTAGGAATTCGATATAATAATATTACTCCAATCACAAAAAAAGTGATTAAAAATAAAATCGAATACCGCATACTTCCTGTTATTTCAGCAACAAAACCATACATAGACATTCCTATTACAATTCCTATTTTCTCTGCTACATCATAAAAACTAAAATATGAAGCTGTATCTTCTGATTTTTCAGGAATTAGTTTACTATATGTAGATCTAGATAATGACTGTATTCCACCCATAACTAATCCTACACAACCAGCAGTAATATAAAATTGAGTAGGTGTAACCACGAAATAGGCATAAAAACAAATAAGTATCCATGCGAAAATTACAAAAATAAGCGTCTTAATATTACCTATTTTTCCAGATAATCTTGCTGTATAATTAGCCCCAACAATAGCAATCAATTGAATTAATAAAATACTAACTATTAATCCTGTTGTTGAATCCTGAGTTCCCCAATCTAACTCTTCAACAGCAAAATAAGTAGCCGCAATCATAATTGTTTGGACAGCCATACTATAAACAAAAAACGCACTTAAATATCGTCTTAAAACTTTATTCGTTTTTAAAGCTTTCCATATTTTTTTAAGTTCCGTAAAACCATGCATTAACACAGATTTAGTAACCTTATGTCCTTCATTAGTCCCTGTTGGCAAATATTTAAAAGTGTATTGTGCAAACAGTATCCACCATACACCAACCATAATAAATGCAATTCTTGTAGGCTGCCCTGCATCATCAAAACCAAAAAGATCATATTTCAATATCATTACTAGATTAACCACTAACAATATTACACTTCCAATATAACCCATTGAAAATCCTTTGGCACTTATTTTATCTTGTTGCTCGGGAAAAGCAATATCTGGTAAATACGAATTATAAAACACAAGACTTCCCCAAAAACCTATTAATGCTAACATATAGCACACTAAACCAAATAAGAGGTTATCCAAACTAAACCAATAAAGACCAATACATGAAAGCGCCCCTAAATAACAGAAGAATTTCATAAAATCCTCCTTATTACCAACATAGTCAGAAATACCTGATAAAATTGGAGATAAAATTGAAACTACCAAAAAACTTAATGCCGTAATATAGCTTATTAGTGAATCGTTATTAAAATCATTACCCAAAAAAGTAACTGTATCACTTATTTTTTCTCCTGTGTCAGCATCTTTAATAATAGTTAAAGCTCCGTAAAAAATTGGAAAAACTGCTGAGGTTATAACTAATGGATAAACTGAGTTTGCCCAATCATAAAATGCCCAAGCATTAAGTAATTTTTTACTTCCTTTTTCTAATATTGCCATAATAAAAAAGCTGCTCTTTTATGAGCAGCTTCTAAAGTAAACATTTATTTTTTATCATTATGATAATTATTCTCTAAAGGAAGTAATACCAAATTTTTCAGCTTCTTTCTTAGCCTCAGGAGCCCATTTAGTTAAATTAGCAATTCTAGTATCATTTGAAGGATGAGTACTCAAAAATTCTGGTGGTGCTCCTCCTCCACTATTAGCTTTCATGCGCTTCCATAATTCCGCAGCTTCATCTGGGTTATAACCAGCAATTGCCATTAATCGTAATCCTATTTCATCAGATTGTGTTTCATGACCTCTGCTAAATGGTAGCATTCCTCCAACAGTAGAAGCTATTCCAAACGATTGGTTGAAAATATTTCTTGATTGCTCATCTTTAATTGCCACATTTCCTGCAAGAGAAATCCCAGCTTGCAAATAAGCAGCGCTCATTCGTTGCTGACCATGATTTGCTAGAGCATGTGCCACTTCGTGACCCATAATAGCAGCAACTCCTGTTTCATTGGCTGCAATTGGCAAGATTCCAGTATAAAAAACAATCTTTCCTCCTGGCATACACCAAGCATTAACAGTTTTATCATTTACTAAATTATATTCCCATTTATAATCTTTTAAATATCCTTGATAACCGTTGGCATTTAGCCAACGCTCTGCAGCTACAGCAATACGTTGTCCTACACGAGTTATCATTTCGGCATCTTTAGTGCCATTTACAACTTTATTGTCAGTTAAAAATTGATCATATTGAGCAAAAGCTGTTGGGAATAATTGTGAATTTGGCACAAAAGCCATAGTTTTTTTTCCGGTAAATGGATTTGTTGCACATGAGAAAAACAATATTACTGTTAAACATGTTATTATACTTGATCTAAATTTCATTGTAAATGGTTTAAATGTGTTTGTAATAAAAATACAAAAAACGTATCACTTGTAAGACACAGTTTCTTTAAAAAAGTCACATCAAATATAATTCTTAATTTTAATAAACTCTAAAACAATTAAGTAAGTTATGCAATCTGAATTCGACTTAGAAAATATCCAAAAAAACACTAAGTTTACATTATGAAAAATTTCATTTTTTCAATCTCTATTTGTTTCTTTTTTAGCTGCAATAGTTCAGCTCAAAAAAAAGAATCTATAGACACATTTTCAATAACAAAAACTGATGTGGAATGGAAAGCTCAACTTACCGATTTACAATACTATGTGCTTAGAAAGTCCGGTACAGAACGTGCCTTCTCAAGTCCTTTGGACAAAAATTACTCTGATGGTACTTACGTTTGTGCAGCCTGTGACACACCTTTATTTGAAAGCGAGTTTAAGTATGATTCAGGATCAGGTTGGCCTAGTTTTGATAGAGTAATAAAAGGCAATGTAACCTACTCTGTTGATTACAATATAGGTTATGCAAGAAACGAAGAGCACTGCTCAACATGTGGAGGACACTTAGGTCATGTTTTTAATGATGGGCCAAGAGAAACAACTGGACAACGCCATTGTATTAATGGGGCAGCCTTAAAATTTATTCCTAAAAAAGATGACTAATAGTTATTTACCAAGCATTATAAAACAGTTTGAATATTATAAAGGTCTTGGTGAAAAGACAATTAATCAATTATCAGATGAAAATATTCATTGGCAATATAATTATGAAAGCAACAGTATAGCCACTATTTGTAAACATATTGTTGGAAATATGTTATCGCGTTGGACAAATTTTTTAACCGAAGATGGTGAAAAAACATGGCGTAAACGTGATCAAGAATTTGAAGATACTTATAAAAATAAAGCTGAACTGTTATGTGCTTGGGAAGAAGGATGGAATTGTTTGTTTGATGCAATAAAGCCAATAAAGGAATCTCAATTAGAAGATATTATTTACATACGCAATCAAGGTCATACAGTGACAGAAGCCTTAAATAGACAACTAGCTCATTACGCATCACATGTTGGTCAAATTATGTTTCTAGGCAAAATGATTAAAGGAAAAGATTGGCAATCGCTATCAATACCTAAAGGTGAATCTATAAGTTATAATCAAGAAAAATTCGCACAAGAAAAAGAGCGTAAGCATTTTACAGAAGATTAATAATATTCATTATTGAATTTATCTTTTGTAATTTATTTTTTTCCGTTTTGGTTTCGTAAATTCGTAGCTTCAAAAATCGACTAAAAATATTCCCATGAGTAAATATGATATCATCATTCTTGGTAGTGGTCCTGGAGGCTATGTTACAGCTATTAGAGCGTCTCAATTAGGATTCAAAACAGCTATTGTAGAAAAGGAAAACCTTGGTGGTGTATGCCTAAATTGGGGCTGCATTCCAACAAAAGCTTTATTAAAATCTGCTCAAGTATTTGAATACTTAAAGCATGCTGAAGATTATGGTTTATCTGTTAAAGATGCCGACAAAGATTTTGGTGCAGTAGTAAAAAGAAGTCGTGGTGTTGCAGATGGCATGAGTAAAGGTGTTCAATTTTTAATGAAGAAGAACAAAATTGATGTTATTAATGGATATGGAAAAATAAAGCCAGGAAAGAAAATTGATGTTGAGGGAACAGAATATAGTGCTAATCATATCATTATAGCTACAGGAGCACGATCACGTGAATTGCCTAGTTTACCGCAAGATGGCAAAAAAATAATTGGTTATCGTGAAGCAATGACTTTAGACAAGCAGCCAAAGAAAATGATTGTAGTTGGATCTGGAGCTATTGGTGTTGAATTTGCATATTTCTACAACTCCATGGGAACAGATGTTACTATTGTTGAGTATTTACCAAAAATTGTTCCTGTTGAAGATGCTGATGTTTCTAAACAACTAGAACGTTCTTTCAAGAAAAGCGGTATTAAAATTATGACATCTGCCGAAGTCACAAGTGTAGATACTTCTGGTAAAGGCGTAAAAGCAACTATAAAAACTAAAAAAGGTGAAGAAATTCTTGAAGCAGACATTGTATTATCTGCCGTAGGAATTAAAACAAATATTGAAAATATTGGTCTTGAAGACGTTGGTATAGTTACAGATAGAGATAAAATATTAGTAAATGATTTTTACCAAACAAATATTCCTGGTTACTATGCTATTGGAGATGTAACACCAGGACAAGCATTAGCGCACGTGGCTTCTGCTGAAGGTATTTTATGTGTTGAAAAAATTGCTGGACAACATGTTGAAGCTCTAGATTATGGTAATATTCCAGGTTGTACATATTGTTCACCTGAAATTGCAAGTGTAGGTTTAACTGAAGTTCAAGCCAAAGAACAAGGTTATGACATTAAAGTTGGAAACTTCCCGTTTTCAGCTTCAGGTAAAGCAAGTGCTAGTGGACATAAAGATGGTTTCGTAAAAGTAATTTTTGATGCCAAGTATGGTGAGTGGCTAGGTTGCCACATGATTGGAGCTGGAGTTACTGACATGATTGCTGAAGCTGTTTTAGGTAGAAAACTAGAAACTACAGGTCACGAAGTATTAAAAGCTGTACATCCTCACCCAACCATGAGTGAAGCTGTAATGGAAGCTGTAGCTGCAGCTTATGGTGAAGTGATACATTTATAAAGTTAAGTATTAGATAATATAAAATGCGTCTCAGTTGAGACGCATTTTTTTTATTAAAGTATTGTTTTCTTATTATAAAAAACTCTGAATAGCTAATTCATAACTCTGAAGTCCAAATCCTAAAATAACACCTTTGGTATTAGGAGAAATAAACGATTTGTGTCTGAATTCTTCCCTATCAAATGTATTTGAAATATGAACTTCTACTACAGGAGTTTCAATAGCTTTTACTGCGTCTCCAATACCAACTGAAGTATGTGTATATGCAGCTGCATTTAAAATAACACCATCATAACTAAAACCAACTTCTTGTAGCTTACCAATAAGTTCTCCTTCTATATTCGACTGAAAATGCTCTAAATGGACCTGAGGATACTTTTCTACTACAGTTTCAAAAAACTCAGTAAATGTTAAGCTACCATATATGTTAGGTTCTCGCTTACCAAGAAGATTCAAATTCGGTCCATTAATAATAATTAGCTTTTTCATAATTCAAATGTATCAAAAAATAGTGCATAAAAAAACCGAAGCTATTAACTCCGGTTTTTTTAATATTGTTTTTTTACTAGAAATGTAAAGCAAAACCAACATTGAATTGGAATATACCCTCATCTGTGTAATCCTCGTTTAATGATAAGTTGTATCTTAAACCTGGCTCAATTGAAACACTTTCTCCAATAAACCAAGCATAACCAGCACCTATGCCCAACCACATCGGAGTATCACCTGCAAAATTTTCAACTGCGTCTCCTGAAGCTCCTGTCAAGTCAACAGTTACAGGTATCATACCATTCACATAATATTTAGCTCCCAAGCGGTAAGAAAAAGAACTTTCATTATCTCCTTCGTCAGGACTAAATCCCCCAAAACCTAGACCAGCTTTGATAGCTAAATCATCCATTACAAAATAACCTCCATCAAATCCAATGTTGTAAGATGAATTACCATCTGAAGATGAAAAGGAAATACCTGTAGAACCTAGCATAGCATTACCTGTATTAGCTTCGATTAACCATTTTCCTTTTGAAGTTTGACTACTAGATGAATCATCATCTTGTGCGTTTACGTTAAATGCGAATAGCGTAACTGCTACTAATAAAATTAATTTTTTCATAATTTGTAAATTTAATTTTTAGATTATTAGATTAATTAATATCAAAATAAATAGATTTTACTAACAATTGCAAAAATAAATGTTGAAAACTTTAAAAAGTACGCATAAATACGTAGTTTTGGAGCGTAATACTTTACGTACAAATTGTTAGTAACTAACATTTTAACATGAATTGGAAGCATGCCATACAGGATTATTCTCACTATTTAAAACTAGAGCGAGGACTTTCAACAAACTCTATAAATAGTTATGTTTTAGACATTAAAAAGCTTGTAAAGCACCTTGAAGAAAATAATATTAAGTCCTCTCCTATTGATATTAAGGCTTTAGTTATTCAAGAGTTTATATATAATGTAGCTAAAAGATTAAGCGCAAGAAGCCAATCAAGGTTAATATCAGCACTACGTGGCTTTTTTGATTATTTAGTGTTTGAAGATTATAGAGAAACTAATCCATTAGCTTTAATAGAATCACCCAAAATAGGTAGAAAATTACCAGACACCTTATCTATTGAAGAAATTGACACACTTATTTCAGTAATTGATTTGAGTAAACCTCAAGGTGAGCGAAACAAAGCCATTATTGAAACCCTTTATAGTTGTGGATTACGTGTAAGTGAATTAACTAATTTGAAAATTTCTGATCTGTTTTTTGATGAAGGATTTATAATGGTTACTGGAAAAGGAAATAAGCAACGCTTTGTGCCAATAAGTGCATTAACTCAAAAATACATCAACTTATATAAAAATGAAATTCGTCCTCACATAACAATTGTTGAAGAATTTAGAGATACGCTCTTTTTAAATAGACGTGGAAAACAACTTACAAGAGCAATGATTTTTACTATTGTAAAACAATTGGCAGAAAAAGCTGGTATTCATAAAACCATTTCACCTCATACATTTAGGCATTCATTTGCAACTCATTTACTGGAAAATGGAGCTGACCTAAGAGCTATACAATTAATGCTTGGTCATGAAAGCATAACGACAACTGAAATTTATATGCATATTGATAAGTCACATTTAAGCAAAGTAATTAACACGTATCATCCACGTAAATAGATTCAAGTATTACTTATTTAGGTTCATAATTAATACTTCCATTATGTATCTTCGCAAAAAAAAAGAATGCTCAAAGCAATATTATTTGATATGGATGGTGTCATTGTTGACACAGAACCTTTACACAGCAAAGCCTATCATTTGATGTTTGATGCCGTTAAAATTGATGTTTCAGATGAATTGTATCAATCTTTTACAGGACAATCAACTATTAGTATATGCAAAACGCTTTGTGCAAAATTTGAGCTTTCTGAAACTCCTGAAACCTTAGTCGCTTTAAAACGCAAATTCTTTAAGCACATTTTTGAAACTGACAAAGATTTACATCTTATTGATGGTGTTTTAGAATTGATTCTAGATTATCACAACAATGGACTGACTTTGGTTTTGGCATCCTCTGCTTCAATGACTACAATTAACAATGTATTTACACGTTTTAACTTAAATCAATATTTTGTAGCCAAATTAAGTGGTGCCGACTTAAAGGCATCAAAACCTCATCCTGAAATTTTTATAAAAGCAGCCGAAGCTTCAGGGCACAAAAAATCTGAATGCCTTGTAATTGAAGATTCTACTAATGGGATTAAAGCAGCAAAAGCAGCTGTAATTTACTGCGTAGGTTTTAAAAGTCCGCACTCAAAAAACCAAAATTATAATAATGCTGATTTAGTGATTAAGGGTTTTAAAGAGATTTCATACGAAAATGTTTTAAACTTATTTAAATCTTAAATATTGGTTTTATTAAACCTCCATCAACTTCCATTTTCCTTTTTTAAACCAAATTACACCAATCACAGCAATAAGCACTTCAGCTAATGTAACTGCAGCAAATACACCGACTGGACCAAAATCTAACGTCATAGCCATGAGATATGCAAATGGCAATTGAAACAACCAAAAACATACAAAGTTAATGTATGTAGGTGTTTTGGTATCTCCCGCTCCATTAAAAGCATTAATAATAACCATGCCATAACCATAAAACACATAACCAGCTGCAATAACTCTTAAACACAAACTACCATATTTAATCACTTCAGCTTCAGTAGTGAACCAACCAATAATTTGTGGTGAAAAGATTAAATAAATAATGGAAACAAGTAACATGAAAATAGCACTGTATTTTCCTGTAATCCATACTGAGGTTTCAGCACGTTCAGGTTGTTTAGCTCCTAAATTTTGACCAACCAAAGTGGCTGCTGCATTACTCATTCCCCAAGCTGGCATTAAAGTAAACATCATCACACGAATTGCAATGGTATAGCCAGCAAGTACTTCGCTACCAAATTCACTCATCATTCGCATTAAAAACACCCAACTGCTCGTGCCTATTAAAAACTGTCCAATACCACCAATTGACACCTTAATCAAGTTCCACATTACAGCAATACGAAGAACTAAATCTTTTACTCCAATTTTAATTTTACTAAAGCCAAAAAATAAGATTCCCAGTTGAAACAAAACAGCACTTCCTCGCCCAATGGTAGTTGCAATAGCTGCTCCTTCTACTCCATGAGCTTCAATTGGTCCGAAACCAAAAATAAATATTGGATCCAAAATGATATTTAAGCTATTAGATAAAATCAATGTCCACATCGCAATTGAGGCATTTCCAGCTCCTCTAAAAATGGCATTAATTAAAAATAATAGCACAATAGTTATATTACCTCCTAATAATATTTTAGTGTAACCATAACCTTCTTCAATAAGATCAGATTCTGCTCCCATTAAACTCAAAATCTCCTTTGGATATAAGACACCTATAACACTAATTATTATAGATACAGCTAATCCAAGAAAAATAACTTGTATTGCCGCTTGTGAAGCTCCTTTTAAATTAGATTCTCCTACACGTCTTGCTACTACTGCTGTAGCTGCCATGCTTAAACCAATTGCTACAGCATATACTAAAGTGATTACAGATTCGGTTAAACCAATAGTTGCAACTGCATTAACACTTACTTGTGATACATAAAAAATATCAACAATGGCAAAAACAGATTCCATGAGCATCTCCAAAATCATTGGAACAGAGAGCATAAAAATTGCACGACGAATGCTGCCTTTTGTAAAGCTTTCTTCTTTGCCTGATACAGCAATTTTGAAGTACTTAAATAATTGTTTTATTGAAATATTGTTGGATGACATACTAAGATGATTATATATTAAAATAGCCAAACACTAAAAGCATTTCGCAATTAAGGATCGAAAAGAATTCGACAAATCGGAAGTGTGGTTAAATAATCATCAGTTACAAATATTGAATAATAATTTGATTAAGCCAAATAATTTGAAAAGTTATCCTAAATAATATAATTACTGCATTCTGCTCAAATCGGCCTCAGCAGCTATATATCCAAAACCAACCCAATTTCCAGTATCTACAAGTTTTTGATAGCTTTCTTTTGCTTTAGAAATATTACCATTATAATGTTGCCAATTAGCAACACCATATATAGCAGCTTCACTAGAACCCGTTGAGCCATTACCAGAAACATCACCCAAAGTAAACTCACCTTTATAAAACAGTAACAAGTTAAAGTAAGCTGTATTTTCAATAATGACCATATCCTTATGGATTGTTTCCAAAACCAAATTGGCTTCATCAATTAATTCCATTCGTCTGAAAATCATATACAACCAATGTCTGGTTGCCACTTGCATGTCATCATTATTTGAACTTTCTAAACAGGCTTGAAACGCATCAAGGGCTTTAAGTAAATCGTTTTGTAAATAATAAGCTAATCCTAAATGGTACCAAATATTATTATGCAATGTACTTAATGGAATATTTTTAGCATTTGGAATACCATCAGGCTCTATAATATCCTCTTTATTTTCAATAAGTTGAACAGCAATTTTAAAATCACTTATAGCCTTATCCAACTGACGTGTTGTAATATAACGATGTCCTCGATGTCTGTAAAAACGAGCATCTTCAGGGAATTTATCAATACCTTCAGTATAGATTGCAATGGCTTTTTTGTAGTCTCCTAAATATGCCATTCTTCGTCCTAGCCAAATAATATTATCAGCCAGCATTGGATTTCTTTCATATTCTTTAAGAGCTTCTAAGTAATTAACTATTTGAAGCGAATCTTTTTGCGCATCAACTTGTCTACGAACCAAAGGCTTATTAAAAAACGAAGTCCCTTGAAGCGTATCAATTATAACAAAATCGTTTTCTATAGGCTTATTGTATTGATTACAACTTGTAAAACAGAAAACCAAAAGGAGTAAGAGTAAATTTTTCATGTTATAAAAATAACAAGAAAAACCTAGATGAATTACTTCGAAAAGAATTTGTTATAGTTTCTCTTTGCAAAAAATGCAAATAATGCGACTACTAATACACATCCTAGAATAAAATAAACACTTACTTCTTGATCATCTTTAGCATAACTATGTAAACCAGCTAAGTAGAAATTTACTCCAAAATAAGTCATTAAAATACTAGCAAACGCATATACAGAAAGCAAGTTAAACGTAAAACGACCTCTAAGTCCTGGGACTAATCTAACATGCAATACAAAAGCATAAATCATGATGCTAATTAAAGCCCAAGTTTCTTTAGGATCCCAACCCCAATATCGTCCCCAACTTTCATTTGCCCACATTCCTCCAAGGAAGTTTCCTATAGTTAACATCACCAAACCAACAGTCATTGCCATTTCATTAACAAGTGTTAGCTCTTTAATGTTTAACGACATTTTCTCTTTATTTTTAGAGTTAGTCAAAATCATAAGCAACAAACTCACCAAACCAAGAATCATAGCCAAAGTAAAAGGTCCATAACTACCTACAATAACTGCAACATGAATCATTAACCAATAACTATCAAGTACAGGTTGAAGGTTTGCAATTGCTGGATCCATCCAATTCCAATGAGCAATCATAAGTATCATTGATGTTACAAATGCAGTGGCTGCAAATGTAATATCACTTTTTCTGCCGAATAGAACTCCAAACAACATGGTTGCCCAGGCTACATATATCATAGATTCATAAGCATCACTCCATGGTGCATGACCAGAAATATACCAACGCGCAATTAAACCTATTGTATGTAAAATAAATAAACCAATGATGATATATTTAAACACTTTAATACCAATATCAACTACTTTACTTCTATCTTTAAAAATTTGAACGATGAGCAAAATAAACATCAAAGTTCCTGCATACATATACCAACTAAACAACTTCTTAAAGACATCGTATTTATTGTATAAAATCTCTGTTTTGATTTT
>Ga0316189_10002987_pt1 | contig 16465 bp, 14 predicted proteins | sample LowCovwburrow_MG_FD_204930 | JGI IMG/M metagenome (GOLD analysis project Ga0316189, IMG submission 204930) | Coastal sediment microbial communities from Maine, United States - Lowes Cove worm burrow | ecosystem: Environmental > Aquatic > Marine > Coastal > Sediment | place: USA: Maine... | reverse complement strand
ATATTTTGGCATGGGTAAAAACCTCTGCCGCCCCTTAAATTAAAATGATGCAACTATCCTGACGTCTGGGGGTTGATCCTCCCTAAACTTATTGGCAGTGTACGAATGAAAAGTATATCAAGAACTCGGGCTACTGAGCGCTCTTTATAAACTCCAGTATCCTGCAGACTCAACGCGCTCTAACAGCCTGCTAATTAAGTACCACCTTAAACACCGTTCCACTTGGCGCCATGTCTTCTATGCTCAATTCGCCGTCGTAGGCTTCTACAATGCCTTTGGCTATATGCAGCCCTAGGCCGTGGCCTGGTGTTTGACTGTCTAGGCGTACTCCGCGCTGCAGTATGGTGGTTTTGAGTTCTGGATCAATGCCTACACCGTCGTCAATAACCTCAATATTAAGCGCTGATCGGTGGGATATTGATTCGCCGTTAGTGACGATGACCTGCACTTGTGAAGAAGCCCATTTAAACGCATTGTCTAGGAGGTTGCCCAATAGCTCCATAAAATCCCCTTGATCGCCATAGAACACCACGTCGTCGTTGATCTGTTTTACTACCGTTAATTGTTTATCAGCGTGTAACTTTTGCAATGAATCAATTATCTGTTTTGTTGGTTTTTGTATTGCTATTGGCTTAGCGAAACGTCTGCGACCTACCGCGGAAGCACCCTGCAATTGGTAATCAATTATATTTTGCATTGCTTCTAATTGCCGTTGCGCGTCTTGCTTATTTTGATCCGAGTAGCTAATGCCTTTTAGTACCGCTAACGGTGTTTTTAGGCTGTGCGCTAAATTTCCAAGCACGTCTTTCTGGCGGTTAATTCTCTGCTCTTCGAAATTCAGCAATTGATTTAGATTCTGGGTCAGGCTACTGACTTCATTGGGGTACTCTTCATCAAAGCGCCGTCTTTTACCTTGTTCTATCTCCTCAACCTGAGTAGCTACTTTACTCAGCGGTTTTAACACCCACGATAGCAAAGACAAGAGCAACGCCAGCAGAGCAACGCCTAAGATACTTAACCAGAGAAATATTTGTTTTCGGTAATCACGCAGTTTTCGTGCATAGGCACCGGTACGCTCTGCCACGGTTATGGTTATAGGCAGATCACCTACATCTGACTCCCACTCTGCACCAAAGGTCATTGAATATAGTTTTGGCTTGTCTGCCCAAGCCAAATTGTCGGTGATATTGACCTTCTTTTGAAACATGAACTCGCCAAGTTGACTTTCAAGCTGCGGCAGTTTGGCTCCGAGCAGACTATCTGACCGCCATACCAAGCCCTGAGCTGGGGTGGTGATCTGAGCGAACAAGTCAGCATCGGCTTGCGATAATCTTGGCTCGGATAAAGCAGGTGGAACAATCACGCTTTGATCTACGACATCAATATTCGCCATCAATAGCAACACTTGATTCTTCAGCGCATCTTGCGCATTACTTAGAACACTTTGTTCGAAAGTATTGTGTAATACAACCCCCATTGCCCCAAGAAAACCAATAAGCAGCAAACTCGCTGACAGCAATAAACGGCGGCGTAATGAGTAGTTTGAGGAATTCAAATGTTGGAACGAGGAATAGAACTGAATTTAGTTTCTAGGAATGCGAAATCGGTATCCGCGACCCCTCTGGGTTTCTATGGGCTTTAGGCTCGCATCGGGGTCTAACTTTTTTCGTAGGCGCCGGATAAATACCTCTATGGTGTTGCTATCACGATCATCGTCTTCTTCGTAAATATGATCTACCAACTGTCGTTTCGATAGCACTTTACCGGTATGCATCATCAAATAAGATAACAAGCGGTACTCGTAAGCCGTAATGGTAAGAGGTTGGTCTTCTAAGAACACCTGCTTGCTGGACGTATCAATCTTAATTGGACCACACACCAAGGTGCTATCTGCCAGCCCTACCGACCTGCGTAACAGCACTTTAATTCGAGCGGACAATTCTTCAGGATGAAACGGCTTGGTGAGGTAATCATCGGCGCCCGACTCTAGGCCTTCAACCTTCTCCTGCCAACGATTACGGGCAGTAAGGATTAATATTGGGTAGGCCAACCCCTGGGCACGCAATTGTTTGATAACTTCAACGCCATCTATTTTTGGCAAACCAAGATCAACAATCGCCAAATCAATAGGGTACTCTTTACCGTAGTAAAGCCCTTCTTCTCCATCAGAAGCCACGTCTACTACATAGTCTTGCTTGCGTAACTCATCCGCCAATTGTTGTTGCAGGCTGAGTTCGTCTTCGATTATTAATATTCTCATCCGAGGACAGTCTCCTAACGTCTGGCGCTAACTTGAACACTTTTCACTTTGCCGCTGGGCAGCAAAATTCGCACGTTGTAAACGGCCCGTTGTTCATTCAACTTAATTTTTAAAACGGTAGCATTATAACGACGCTTTACTTCATTAATTACTTCGCCTTTTGAGCGGATACTGCCATTTTTGTTCTGCGTCCAACGATTTGATTGTGACCAGCGCTGTGATGAAGGCTTAGACCGAATGTCGGTCTGATATGCAGGCCGCTTGGAATATCCATCAGCTTGCACCCAGTCGGAGCTAGACTCATGCCAAGCCGAATCTTCAATCGCCTGAGAAGCGCCATAAAACACACAACTGCTAAGCACAATAATTGTGGTTAGCAGTTGTCTTAGAGCGTTATGTGATTTGCTAGGCTTCATAGTTTCACGTAATTCTATACTGGATTCACAGTAACCTTAACTTTAATTTTTTTACCTGGCTCTTGTGGCATCTGAGTATGAAATACATTACCTCTATATTTGTAGCTGACATCATAGCCAATTACGCGCTCTTCGCTAATATAGTTGTCCTGTAATTCGCAGCGTTGTACTGTTTCATACCGACTTTGCTCATAGCGACCAGACCCATGTCGAGTGTTTCTACGGTTGTTGTGCTTAATATCGCGCCCCACCGACGTTCCCAACACCGCGCCGGCGACGGTAGCAATTTTACGCCCATCACCATGGCCAAATCGATTGCCAATTACACCGCCAATAATGGCACCTAAAACTTCCGGAGTACGGCTGTTATGCCTGCGGTTGTGACGAGTATCACGGCGGGTCACTTCTTCGTTCCAACATTGCTCCAGCGGACGATTAACCTGATATGTTTCCACCACCGGAACCGCATCTATAACATGCGCATAATCAATAGCAGAATTGGCATAGTCGCGATACTTTTTGGCGGCGACCGGTAAGCTAATAGCACTAATAACGCCAGCCACAATTAAGGCTGTGGTGGTTTTCTTAAAGTAATTAGCGGTAGTTTTTGTGCTATTACTTAAGGTGTTTGTACTTTCAATAGTTGCTTTGGTTTTCATCTCGAACTCCTAAGTAGTTGACTCAATGCGTGTTTCGATATGGCTACTCTATGACAAACTCCCTGAATGCTAACTGAACCAAAGCTTGCTACTAGCTGAATGAGGCCTGCGCCTAGAATTGATGCCTCTGTTTAGAGCGATTTTTTAGAGCTATGAATTACAACTAGGCTAAGCCGATTTATTCGCTACAAACTCTTGCAATGGATTCCCAACAACCTCTTTCCTCCAGCCACTAAGCAATTTCTTTGATGTCGAATGTCTATAAAAACTTTCTACGTCACGCCGAGTTCCGAGCAAACCTTGTGCAACTTTATTGTCCCTTGCGTACGACGCAAGCTGCTTCATCATACTGCTGATAATGCTCTTATCCTGCTTGTCAAAGGGGTCAATTCTTTTCCAAAGCGGTTTATCGCCAACTTCAACATTGGCTATTAAGTTCACCGCAATGGGTGCGTTTCTATGCGCAGATTTACGCCCAAATATCTCCATTTCGATGACTTTATCTTCGGTCATTGGTCGTTTTGTTGCCAACTCATACAAACGATCATCCTTTAATATCCAAGATCTAGGTATATCCTTCTTTTGTGCCATAGTTTCACGCCATTCAGCCAGCGCCTTAAGCGTGTATTGTTGTATCAAATTTAGGCCACCTCCGGACAGCCGCTTATACGCCAAAGCAGGGTCAATAATATATTTGTCCAGTTCGTAAAAGGTTTTGATTTCCTCTTGGTACCAAGCCAATTTTCCTTGTTCGGTAATATCCGCTAAGGCTTGCAGATATAGGTGCTCCAAATATTTAACATCATCCGCCGCATAGTCTATTTGCTCTTCTGACAATGGTCGACGAGTCCAATCCGTTCTAGCCTGGGTCTTCGCCAAATCAATGTCTAGCCGTTCCTTCACTAAGCCAGCATAGCCAATTTGCATATCAGAACCACAAAAAGCAGCTGCCAACTGTGTATCAAAAATTGGCTCGGGCAGAACGCCCAGAGTTTGATAAATAACCTCCATATCTTGTCTGGCAGCGTGAAACAGTTTTAATACTCTTTGATCGCTGAAAAAATTAGTCAAAACACTTAAGTCGGCTATTGCCAACACATCAATGCAGTATTGGTTTTCACCAATACCCAATTGAACCAAACACAATTTTGCCTTGTATGTTTTTTCTCTTAAAAATTCAGTATCAACCGACACATGTCCGGCTTGCGTACTCAATTCTAACAATAAGGGTTCTAGCTCCTTTAGCTGGGATTGCTCCTCTATAAGGTGGTTCATTAATCTCGCTTCTTAAACAATTTTGTTATACTCCCATCTTACCACGCACAAGGCAGCTCAGAGAAACATGGGTACACGAAATGCAACTTACTTACATCAGCACCTTCGCTTGTTGGCCTTATAATTAAGACAATCATAGAAAAACGCCAGCGAGAAACCCGCTTGGCTGCGCCGAGAGTTAATGAATATCCTAATACAACTATTTGACATTATACGTCTTAAACGCAGGCCGTCTGACATCTCGTTTAATGAGACGGCAGCGGTAATTACTTTCTTTGCAGCAATTGCAGCAAGCTATTTTCAGATGGTTGCCAATCAAACTCTGACCCACGCACCATTACCGTTTGTAATAACGCAAGCATCGGCGCAGGCAGCAATTTTTTGGTTATTATTAAAGTTTCGCGGTAAGGAAAACCGCTTTATTCAAGCAGCAACCGCCTTATTTGGCACCGCCGCTATACTGCAGTTTTTTGCCCTCTTTATTATTGTGGTACCGGCACTCACCATACTCGGTTTGGTGCTCACAGCATGGAGCTTTTACTTGATGGTATTAATACTAAGTGAAGCAATCGATTGCACTATCTTTCAATCAATATTGCTCACCGTTGCCTATCACTTCATCATTGGCTTATTCTTGGTGTTGATCTTCCCAGAACTGTTTGAGCAAATGCGTGCAGCCATCGAAGCCAATGCTACAGCCTAACAATTAAACCCAGCTATTGAGCCTACAAATCTGAATAATCGGCGACTGGAATGAGAATTTATATAATCGGCATTTGTGGAACATTTATGGGGGGCGTGGCCAGACTGGCGCGTGATCTAGGTCACCAGGTCTCTGGCTCAGATGCCAACACCTACCCACCAATGAGCACTCAACTCGAATCATTGGGTATCGACTTGTTTGAAGGCTATGACTCTGACAATCTAAATCTAGACGCCGATGTGGTACTGATTGGCAACTCAATTTCGCGCGGCAACCCTGAATTAGAATTGGCACTTGAAAGAGGCTTGCGTTATACCTCTGGAGCACAATGGCTATCCGAAAATGTGTTGCAGGGGCGTTGGGTTTTGGCGGTTGCCGGAACGCATGGTAAAACCACCACCGCTAGCATTCTCGCATGGTTGCTTGAGGACAACCAATTAGCACCCGGCTTTCTCATCGGAGGTGTACCTGAGAACTTCGGAGAAACGGCGCGAATCGGTGACACTCCATTTTTTGTAATCGAGGCCGATGAATATGACACCGCGTTTTGTGATAAACGCTCGAAGTTTGTTCATTATCGACCACGTACACTGATCATTAATAACCTAGAATTTGATCATGCCGATATATTTGCCGATTTAGCCGCAATTCAAACACAATTCCACCATCTACTGAAAACAGTTCCGCAACAGGGCAAGATAATTCATAACCAACAATCAGAAGCGATCAATCAAGTTTTTGAGCGCGGAGTGTGGAGTGAGACCGCTGATTTTGGTGGTTCAGAAAGCCAATGGCGAGCCGACAAGACATCTCGCGATGCTAGCCGCTTTGATGTTCTGTATGACGGCAAACGAGTCCCCGTTAGCTGGTCGCTAATTGGCGAGCATAATATGTACAATGCTTTAGCGGCGATAGCGGCTGCCCACCATGTTGGAATTGGCATCGAGCATAGTGCAAAATCCTTACAACAGTTCAAATCGGTGAAAAGACGTTTGGAAAAAATATATGAGCAGAATGGAATTCGTGTTTATGACGATTTTGCTCATCATCCAACGGCGATCAACGAGACTCTACAAGCGCTGCGCAATCAAGTAGGCGAAGAATCCATTATTGCCATCTTGGAACCTCGTTCGAATACCATGAAACAAGGCGTTCACAAACATTTATTGGCACAAGCATTACAATCCGCTAATAATGTGATGATCTTTGCTGACGATAAGGTTTCATGGGATATTTCTGAACTTGAGAATGATAAAATCAGCGCGTTTGAAAGCACTGAAGATTTGCTGGAACGCTTACTACAATATCTAATAGATTTAGCTGCGAATTCTCTCTCTGGAAGCCATTCAGCCAAGGTTAAGCCAAGCATCAATATACTAATTATGAGTAATGGCGGCTTTGAAGGTCTGCATAAACGTCTCATTGATAAGCTTTGTGTATTACAATATGCAGATTAAGCCGAGCAAATTATTTAAAAAGTACGCTTTAAACTTAAATTTTAGGAAACAACAAACTAGATATGAATACATTGAAAACTTATAGCACCTTATTTAGTGCGCCCTTTTCGTTTAGTGCGCCATTCGTCAAAATGATTGTCATGTTGGCAATGGCAAGCTCAATGATCGCCTGCCAGGGCCAACCGTCTGCGCAAACCTTGAGTGACAGCAGCTACACAGTCATCGATCCTGCAATCTCGGTTTCAACCGGTGACAAAATAGAAGTGGTAGAGCTGTTTTGGTATGGCTGTGGTCACTGCTTTGCATTAGAACCGGCTGTTGAAAAATGGAAGAAAGATATTCCCGAAAATGCCGAATTTGTAAAAGTACCCGCCATATTCAGTTCCCGCTGGGAGTTTCACGGCAAAGCCTACTACGCAATGGAAGCTCTTGGTGTACTGGAAGAAGCAAACGCCGCATTTTTTCATCGCATTCATGTTTTGAAAAAACCGATTAGTAATTTGGAATCACTCGTTGATTTCTTAGCAGCATATGACAAAACTGAAGCAGAAGTGACCTCGGCATTTAATTCCTTTGCGGTCGATACCAAACTTCGCAACGCCAAGAGGCTAACAGCAAAATCAACTGCCCAAGGCGTTCCCGCAATACTGGTAGATGGCAAGTACCACACCAGTGTGTCTCTGGCTGGGTCAGAGGAGCAACTATTCACTACCATAAATCAACTAATTGAAAAAGCCGCCTCCGAGCGCTAAAAATACTCCGATTGATCTTATATAACACTAAGGGTCGTCATGCTGACGGCCCTTTTTTTGTACGATAGCTAAGCCTAGAAACAACCCTACAAATACTCAAGTAACGCGAGACAAACAACAATGGTTGATGCCGTAATCACACCCAAAGGTCAGCTAGACTTATTATCAAAAAGTGAGATAACCGCATTAGGTTCGTCGAGCAATAGCGAATACAGTCTACTATTTCGAAACTGTGCGCTAGCGGTGCTCAGTACTGGTATAGACAGCGATGACGGTCACGCCCTTTTGGCTGCTCACAAAGACTTCGAAATTGATGTTTTAAGTTCAGCGCGCGGCGTAAAACTAAGCCTAAAAAACGCGCCAGGAAATGCCTTTGTTGACGGGAAAATGATCATTGGCATTCGTAACCACTTGTTCGCCGTATTACGCGACATTGTTTACTTGCAAGACCAATATCCCTTTTGGCAGCAGCAAGAAGAGTCGATCACCGACCTAGTATTTAAAACACTTCGCAACGCGCGTGCATTAAAGCCTAGGCGGCGGCCCAATTTGGTGGTCTGTTGGGGTGGCCATTCGATATCCGAATACGAGTATGACTACACCAAAGAAGTAGGTTACCGACTTGGTCTACGCGGTTTGGATATATGCACCGGTTGCGGAATCGGCGCTATGAAAGGCCCCATGAAGGGCGCCACCATAGGCCATGCTAAACAAGCCATTAGCGATACTCGCTTCATTGGTATTACTGAGCCCGGCATCATAGCCTCAGAAGCGCCTAATGCCATTGTCAATGAACTCATCATCATGCAGGACATCGAAAAACGCTTAGAAGCGTTTGTACGCTTGGGTCATGCAATTATTGTTTTTCCTGGCGGCGCAGGAACCGCTGAAGAGATCTTGTATATTTTGGGCATACTGCTGAACAGTAAGAATAAAAACATCTCGGTGCCACTAATATTTACTGGCCCAGATGCCTCTAAGTCCTACTTTGAGCAATTGCACGACTTTATTGGCATCACTCTAGGTGAAGAGGCTCAGTCCTTGTACACCATCATTATTGATAACCCTATAGAGGTTGCTCAATCTGTGTGCAAATCGATGCGAGCGGTCTATAAAAACCGTCGCGAATTGGACGACGCCTTTTACTATAACTGGTCACTCTCCATCGATAAAGATTTCCAGCATAGTTTTGCGCCAAACCATGAAAATATGGCTAGCCTCGACCTTAGACGAGATCAATCAACAGCAAAATTTGCAGCCAATCTACGGCGAGCCTTTTCAGGAATTGTGGCGGGTAATATCAAACCAGATGGCATTGCTGCAATCAAACAACACGGCCCTTTTAAGCTCAGCGGCGAGCCAGAAATAATGCAGGCATTAGACAACTTGTTGAAAGCTTTTGTAGCACAGAACAGAATGAAACTTTCTGGTGACTACCAGCCTTGCTATGAGCTGGTGACCGACGCAAACGACTGATAAGCCCGCCTTCTGGGGAGAGTCCGTTCTGGTTTTTCTGTCGCTTGGTCTGCCCGGCGCCAGCTTGGCTGACTAAGCAAGAATACTCAAACAGGCGTGAGACAGTTTATGTTCAGGTAACGATATCGTCGAAGAACGACTTAATTTTATCAGTCCATGAGCTTTCTTGAGGGCTGTGCTTACTGCCACCGTCATGCAAGGTTGCATCCAATTCTTCCAATAGCTCGCGCTGTCGCTTAGTGAGATTAACCGGCGTTTCCACATGCACTTTACAGTACAGGTCGCCAACGAATCCGGCATTGCGAACATTCTTTACGCCTTTGCCACGCAGTCTAAATAGCTTGCCCGACTGCGTTCCAGCAGGGATTTTTAACTTTGCACGACCTTCTAAAGTAGGTACTTCTAAGTCCCCGCCCATTGCCATAGTTGCATAGCTAATGGGTACGCTGCAGTGCAAATCCACACCTTCGCGCTCGAAAATGGAGTGTGGCTTTAGGCTCACAGAAACATATAAGTCCCCATTAACGCCATTGCTACCAGCGCTTTCTCCTTCTCCGGACAATCTGATCTGATCGCCTTCATCAACGCCCGCAGGAATCTTGACCGAAAGCTTTTTGTTTTCTTTGACTCGACCTTGGCCGTGACAATCTACACATGGGTCAGTCACAATACTGCCACTACCGTGACACTGAGGGCATGCTTGTTGCACAGAGAAAAAGCCCTGTTGCATGCGAACCTGGCCTTGACCTTGGCAAGTAGTACAGGTTTTCGGAGAGGTGCCCGACTTTGCACCCGATCCATGGCAGGTCTTGCATTCAGACATTCGTGGAACTGTAATATTCATTTCAGTACCACGAACCGCCTCTTCTAGGCTTAAGTCCAAATTATAACGTAGGTCAGAGCCTCTTCGTTGGCGTTGGCGTCCGCCGCCTCCGCCGCCTCCGAAAATATCGCCAAACATATCACCGAAAATATCACCAAAGCCCCCAGCACCACCACCACTAAAACCACCGGCTCCCATACCGCCATTTTCAAAAGCGGCGTGTCCAAATTGATCGTAAGCAGATCGTTTTTCAGCATCCGATAAAATATCGTAGGCTTCCTTAGTTTCCTTAAACTTGGCTTCCGCCTCTTTATCATCCGGATTGCGATCTGGGTGATGCTTCATTGCAAGACGTCGATACGCCTTTTTCAAATCAGCTTGTTCAACTGATTTGCTTACACCCAGCACTTCATAATAATCGCGTTTTGACATTTTCTTTATTGCTTAATGGTTCCAGCCTAATAACCAAAAAAATGTGATGACCCCAATAAATCCTTAAGATTTTGAGATCATCACAACGTCACTTTTGGTGTCAGCCTTATTTCGTTAACATTAACTCGATAACAACTATTGGCTAAAATTTAGCTAACTATGCGTCTTTAGAATTGTCACCTGCATCTTCGTCAGCAACATCGTCTTTTACTTCTTCAAACTCAGCATCGACAACATTATCGTCTTGTGCGGCTGACTCTGGAGCGCCTTCCTGGTCTTGAGATTCTGCGTACATTTGCTCTGCCAATTTGTGGCTCGCTTGCATCAGGGTCTCAACCTTGGCATTAATAGCTTCCACATCATCAGTTTTAGCGGCTTCTTCAACTTCCGCGATAGCCGCTTCAATTGCAGTTTTCTCAACATCGTCGAGCTTATCGCCAGCATCTTCCATAGTTTTCTTAACACCGTTTACCATAGATTCGGCTTGATTTCGTGCATCGACTAAGGATTTAGCCTTGGCATCTTCCTCAGCGTGAGCTTCGGCATCTGCAATCATTGCTTCGATTTCTTCTTCGCTTAGACCTGAGCTGGATTTAATAACAATCTTATTCTCTTTGCCAGTGGCTTTGTCCTTGGCAGATACATGCATAATGCCGTTGGCATCAATATCAAAGGTTACTTCAATCTGCGGAGTACCTCGTGGCGCAGCTGGAATATCAGATAAGTCAAATCGACCTAGAGACTTATTTCCAGATGCCATCTCACGTTCACCTTGCAATACATGAATAGTTACCGCATTTTGATTGTCTTCAGCAGTCGAGAAAGTTTGAGCCGCATTGGTAGGAATAGTGGTGTTTTTATCGATCAATGCGGTACGCACACCACCCATGGTTTCAATACCAAGCGTTAGCGGCGTTACATCTAACAACAATACGTCTTTAACATCGCCACCAAGAACTCCGCCTTGAATAGCCGCGCCCATGGCAACTGCTTCGTCAGGATTAACATCTCGACGTGACTCTTTGCCGAAGAAGCTCTCTACTTCTTCTTGCACCTTAGGCATACGTGTCTGACCGCCCACCAAGATGATGTCATCAACTTCACTAGCCGATAGACCAGCATCCTTCAGGGCAATCTTGCATGGCTCAATGGTGCGTTTTACCAAGTCCGCTACCAAAGATTCAAGCTTGGCGCGGGTCAATTTAAGCACCAAATGCTTTGGACCGGTAGCATCTGCGGTAATGTATGGCAGATTAATTTCAGTTTGAGAACTGGAAGACAACTCGATTTTCGCCTTCTCGGCAGCGTCTTTAAGGCGTTGCATGGCTAGCGGATCACCTTTTAAATCAATGTTTTGATCTTTCTTAAATTCCGCAGCCAAATACTCAATAACTCGATTATCGAAATCTTCGCCACCTAAAAAGGTATCACCGTTGGTTGAAAGAACTTCAAATTGATGTTCACCATCAATGTCCGCAATTTCGATAATAGACACATCGAATGTGCCACCACCAAGGTCATAAACAGCTATTTTGCGATCGCCCAATTTTTGATCCATACCATAGGCCAGCGCCGCTGCGGTTGGTTCATTAATGATTCGCTTAACGTCTAGACCGGCAATTTTTCCCGCATCCTTGGTAGCTTGCCGCTGAGCGTCATTAAAGTACGCTGGCACGGTAACAACTGCTTCGGTCACTTCTTCGCCAAGAAATTCTTCTGCAGTGGTCTTCATTTTTTGCAATACGCGTGCTGAAACTTCAGGTGCCGCCATAGCTTTACCATTGGCTTCTACCCATGCATCACCATTCTTTGCCTTAACAATTTTGTATGGCATCAGCTCAACATCACGTTGTACAACTTTCTCATCGAACTTGCGCCCAATTAGTCGTTTAACTGCATACAGGGTGTTAGTTGGATTAGTAACAGACTGGCGTTTAGCCGGTTGCCCCACCAAAACCTCGCCATCTTCGGCGAATGCAACATAGGATGGCGTAGTTCGATCGCCTTCACTATTTTCGATAACGCGTGGCTTATCACCATCCATTACTGCTACGCAGGAGTTAGTTGTTCCTAAGTCAATTCCAATAATTTTGCTCATGTTTCTATACCTTATATTTAATACTTAAAAAGTAAATCTCTTATGACCATTTTCTGGGGGTCTTAATAAAAAATTCAATAGCTTATATCAGTAGCACTAGCTAATTAACCTCGGCTATTTTGCGACAACTACCATCGCAGGTCGTAACAACCTTTCATGCAAACTAAAGCCTGCTTGAATTACATTCAAAATGTGACCGGACGCAACCTCATCCGACTCCACCATGCTCATAGCTTGATGAATATTCGGATCAAGCTTGTCACCCACCTCAGGAGCAACCTCCACCAGGGCAAATTTCGCAAACACAGAGTCCAATTGCTTGAGGGTAATCTCTACGCCTTCGCGAATGCTTTTAACCGCTTCATCAGCATCGCTGTCTAATTCAATTGAACACGCCAAACTCAAGCTATCACGCACATTCAATAACTCTTTAGCGAAGCCTTCCACCGCAAATTTGCGGCTATTGGCAACTTCTTTTTCACTGCGTCGACGAATATTGTCTTGTTCCGCCTTAGCTCTTAAAAAGCTATCTTTCAGTTTGACAATTTCAGCCTGAGCTAGCACCAGATCGTGCACTGGATCAGGCGACTCAGCTGGCGAATCGCCATCCACCTCTTGCTCTAAATTTGAGTCTTCCTCAGTGCCTGACACGGGCTTGTCATTAGCGGCTGTATCTGCGGCCAAATCGTTTTCATCACGATTGCTTGGGATCTCGGATTCTTGATTTTCAGTGTCGTTCATAGCCAACAATTAAGTGCGTTTAAAAGAATGCGTGAATTATGGGGATAGAAACAATTGGTTCAAGCGTTTAGCACGATAAATTCGCACTTTTTCGCATAAATTTTCGATCACCCACATCAAAAATGCGACCAAAGCCCACAGCCCTAAAGCAGCTTGTCTAATGGGTAGGCTCTATCGGCCTTATTTTCATCCATAACCACATGAGTACTTAGGTGAATTTCAGCCTCAGTGCATTCAATTAACTCATCCGTGATTGCCAAGTATCGTTCCATATTTGGTGAGGCTACTTTAAGAAAGAAATCGAAGGCACCGCTAACGGTATAGCACTCGAGTATTTCGGGTACAGAATTCACGTAAGACTGAAACTGGGAAAAATCTTTTTTGGTTTGGTTATGCATCGAGATGGTCACAATACACTTCACAACCCTACATATCTTTTTTAAATCAACGGCTGCATGGTAAGACGCCAGCACACCAGATTGCTCTAATTTGCGAACCCGCATCAAACACGAACTGGGCGACAAATGGATTTCATCCGCCAGATCCTGATTGGTGATGCGAGCGTTATCTTGTAGCACCTTCAAGATTCTTAAATCAATTTTATCTAATGTTGACATACCTGCACCTTCTCCATCCTTTCTCGACTTGCTCGTGGCACTATTTTGAATCGCTTGTAGCACTATTTCTTGGCACGCTAGTGGCCCCAATTTTTTACTCGCATAGTAGCGCCTAGTCAAAATGTAGCTTGCGATATGAGACTAAAAATTCGCCAACGACTATACTATTAAAACAATCTTGCTAATGACACCAACGTTCAGAATAAAATTTTGAATGTAACGCAAGATCTTTATGCTACTTACTATAGGCAGCATATGGGTATCTGCATAAGAGCGCCATTAGTGCAATATTCGACCGAAATATTACCATTATTTGAGCAGATTGCACTAGTTTCCGAAGAATATTTGGGCTCCCGAAGAATATTTGGCAATCTTTCAGCCTGTCCAATTTTAATACTAAGGTTTTTGAGCATATGAATAGCTCATTCGGTGAGCTTCAACATAATATATGCTGATCTCAAAACAGCTAAATTCATTCAACATCATGATCTCTAATAGGAGGATCTAATGTCCCAACAAGCGCAAGCCAACATAGCCGAAACCAATACTGAGGCCAAGCTTCCCTATAGCGGCGAACGTGATGCCATGATGAGTACCTACGCTCCGCCAGAAACACTGTTTGTAAAAGGTGAAGGCGCGTATGTGTATACCGAAGATGGCGATAAATATTTAGATTTCTTTGCCGGCATTGCAGTAAATTGTCTGGGTCATTGCCACCCTGAACTAGTATCCGCATTACAGGACCAAGCGGCAAAACTCTGGCATATGTCAAATGCCTACCGAGTGCCGCAAGGTGAGAAGCTAGCTAAGAGATTAGCTGAACTTAGCAAGCTGGGAAAGGTGTTTTTCACCAACTCAGGAACCGAGTCTGTTGAATGCGGCCTAAAAATGATGCGCCGTTACCACTTTGATCAAGGCCATCCTGAGCGCAATCGAATTATTGGTGCGTCTTCTGCCTTCCACGGCAGAACATTTGCAGCCATCTGCGCGGCCGGCAACCCTACACACACAAAGGGTTTTGTGCGTGACGACGAAGGCTATGATCATGCGCCGTTTAATGACTTGGCTGCAGTTGAGGCTCTGATGGGTGAACACACTGCTGGGGTCATTGTTGAACCAGTACAAGGTGAAGGCGGTATTCATGTTGCCAGCACCGAATATTTACAAGGCTTACGAGCACTGTGTGACAAACATGGCGCGCTACTCATGTTTGACGAAGTGCAATGCGGTATTGGCCGAACTGGAAAGGTTTTTGGCTATCAACACACTAGTGTACAACCAGATATCATCGCTTTAGCTAAAGGCTTAGGTGGTGGCTTTCCAATGGGTGCCTGCGTTGCCAGCGATGCGGTGGGTGCCTCAATGGTTGTGGGCACGCATGGCAGCACCTACGGCGGAAATCCTTTGGCGATGGCGGTCGCTAGCAAGGTGATTGAAATTATTTCGCGCCCTGACTTTCTTGAGCGTGTGACTCAGACCGCTGAGTCTCTGCACAAGGCCCTTCAAGGCTTGGTCAACAAATACCCAGAGATACTCAGTGAAGTTCGTGGCAAAGGCCTAATGATCGGCCTAGTTTGTAAACCAGAAGATGCTAACGGCACGCTATTAGGCTTGGCTAGAGACAACAAAATCTTATTAACCAAAGCTGGAGATAATGTATTGCGCTTATTGCCTCCACTGATTATCGATCAATCACATATAGACGAAGCCACGCAAAAACTAGACCTTGCATTAGCTACTTATGCTGACAGCCTTTAATTGTTGATTTAGCTGTTGAGAAAGTCAATGCAATCGCAATTTACAACAGAATTCGGTGAATGGATAGAAAGCCAAGAACCGGAGATGATTGCCACATTGAAGGCCTGGAGTAATATTAACTCTGGGTCCTTCAATGTCGAAGGTCTTGGCCAAATGGCTAGCATCATCGCTGCCTATGCCGAGCAATGCCTTGGTGCCAAGGCCAGCGTTACGCAATTGCCACCCATTCAGGTAGTGAACGATGCGGGCGTATTGGTTGATCGCCCTATAGGACCTGTGGTTCGGCTAAGCAAGCGCAGCGAGGCAGCGCAGAGAGTACTCTTTTGCGGCCATATGGATACCGTTTTCCCAATGGAGAGCCATTTTCAAGAGTGGCATCAAATAGATGATAACACCTTAGGCGGGCCAGGCGTGGCCGACATGAAAGGCGGCATTCTAGTCATGATTAAGGCGCTCGAATCGTTTGAACGATCAAGCGAGGCCAAAAAGCTCGGTTGGGACATATTGCTCAATAGCGATGAGGAAATAGGCTCACTCGGTTCGGCGCCGTTTCTCGCTGAAGCGGCTAAAAAGGTAAATGTTGGCATGGTGTTCGAACCAAGCATGCCTGATGGTTATTTAGCGGGTGCGCGTCGCGGCAGCGGCAACTATAGCCTTGTAATTCATGGCAAGGCGGCACATGCAGGCCGAGAACATCATCTTGGCCGCAACGCCATAGCCGCTCTTTCGACTGCCATGAGCGAGTTGGATAGGTTAAATGTCTTGCGTGAGGATGTGACCCTGAACCTCGGAAGAATCAGCGGCGGTGGCCCAACTAATGTGGTGCCTGATTTAGCAATCTGTCACTTTAACATTCGAGTTTCAACGCTCAAAGATCAAGCCTTCGCCGAACAGCATGTGGCCAAAGTAGTGGCAGACATCGCTTCGATGCAAGGCTTCGATGCCAGCATTAGCGGTGGCTTTAATAGGCCACCCAAGCCTGCCACACAGGAACAAAA
>Ga0316189_10002986_pt1 | contig 16472 bp, 11 predicted proteins | sample LowCovwburrow_MG_FD_204930 | JGI IMG/M metagenome (GOLD analysis project Ga0316189, IMG submission 204930) | Coastal sediment microbial communities from Maine, United States - Lowes Cove worm burrow | ecosystem: Environmental > Aquatic > Marine > Coastal > Sediment | place: USA: Maine... | reverse complement strand
CTTTTGGAGACCGCACACGATTTAGGGCTGAGGGTTTACCAGGTATAGCTTGCAGCAGGCACTGGAACAAAGATATGCGGGATGCGATAACATTACCTGTAACGCCAAAAAATCAGGCGATTGCGGGCCAGCAGGACTACTTTGACGCTAAAGCCAACATCACAGGCAAAACCATTTTGTAAAAGCGGGGTGGTCGCAATTTACCAGCATTTTTTTGTTAGACTGGCTTTTTCTTGCCGAATACAATAGGCGGAGCAGCCGGGGACAAATCTGCAATGTGATGGCCCCCTGTGCTTGGCTATTCTACGAATAGGCCACCTGTTCCACATCCTCGCTAAACCATATCTCTGGTGATCCGATAACCCCAATTTTTTCCATAAGCGGTGGTACAGCGTTGGAAAAATCTTTTGCCCCCTTCATGTCCTTAAACTGATGTACCGCAATGATGTCGTTGGGATCAGTTTCTTCACGATGCACACTGGCATATGTGACGCCATGTTGCTTACGAAGCCAATCCGCTTCATCATATCCTCGTTTCCACCTGGCATAGTCTTCTACCTTGTGTCTTATGAACATAGTAGCCATTACTTGTTACCTACTGAAGTATATTATTTATGTCAACATTTTCGAAAGTGACTCACAAAGTGGTCATTCGTTTAAGCAGGCGACGTTGTGAGGAACTCGTTCTGAAATGCACTGGTGCTGTTACTATTTGGGTAGGGGATGTCGGGCACCGGCACGCCGAGATGTGCGCAAAGTGGTCCCCAACCATCACCCAGTCTGTGGACCAGTAACCGTTCGGCGGGTACATGTTCCTTGACGGCCGCGACATTGGCCTCATAGACAGCTATGCAATGTGCTCGATCATCCGGCCGGTCATGAAAAATGAGCGGACCGATCAACTCGCTGCTTTTGGGTGTAGCCTCGGTTTCGGTGAAGGAAAGTATGTCCGGCAAAATCGTTTTTTCGAAACTCGCCCACCAACTTTCGGCTGTGCGCCATGTCAGGATCACCCGTGCCTGCGGGAAGGCCTCGACCAGTTGCGGCCAGTAATACGCTGTGGGCCAATCTACACAGGAAGCATATCCGCCCAGCAAAAGATTCCAGTCTGGCGTCGCCCCCGCCACAACCGAGCGCCAGAGACGTTCATGCTCGGGGTCTTTGATAAGTTCGCGCATATGATGACAGGGGCCAAAGCCGAGGATCTCAAGAGCCTCGCGCATCGAGTCCGTGCCTGTGCGTCCAAACCCTGCGCCTATAACTTTTAGTGACATCAAAATTTCCCCGAATCTATATTACGTATTGAATATATTGATTTCTGCTGTATGTGTCTATTTTTTTTACGAATCTTTCCCAACGAAACCAGTTATAGATCAAAAAGATAAAATAGTACCATATTGTGGCACAGTCAATTGCGATTGGATAAATCTTTATAACTATTTTCTTTCTACCTGAACATCGACATTTGTCCCATTGCTAACGACATCGTACACGGGCGACAGTCTGATTAGTCCCTTCAGTGTTTCCAAATTTTCAGGGTCCGTCTTGACTTTGAATTTTGCCCGTATTTCCTCATAGCCTGGTCTGACTTCGTCAGCAATTGCAAAAAAACCCCTGAGGTCAAGGTCGCCCTCCAACTTCGATTCCACTTCATCCAATTTTATGCCGCGAACTGCGGCATGATAAACCATAGTCGTAGTCATTCAAGTCGCCAGGGCATTCAGAAGATGTTCTACAGGGTTTGCTGCTAGGTCTTGCCCCGCTAAAATGGGGGGTTCATCTGCCTCCAAGACAAATTGTTTGGTATGCGAAATTTCCTGACCAGCACTATAAAAGCCGGTAACGGTAGTACGATTGTGCCCACCGTCCATCCATTCGTTATTAGCACGGAATTTGGACTTGGCAAGTTCGGGGTTTTCTTTTACATCGTTGATCAAGTTTTCCACTGCGCTAACATTTACACCGTTCAACATTTTTTCTTCTGGCATTTCCATATCTCCTTTTTTAGCAAAATTGCTGTTGGTCTAAAAAGTATTTCTGTTGCTCTTCAATCTTTTATCCGGAAATTGATAAAATCAGAGAGCTAGGCTGAAGGTATTTATGAAGGATCTGTATCTAACAAAAGAGACGATATTCGTTGGAGAGCCTACTATTAAAAATCGATTGAAAATTTCAAGAGCAGGTGAAATACAATAGGAAAATTGAAAAGGAATAATACAGAGCCTATTACTAAGAAAGTATATATGAAATCACCGAAGTCAATAAAATGGATCACATTATATTGGAGTTAATGAGATGACAAGGAGATGTCCTGTTTTCAGTATATAATGACAAATATGAAAATATTCGCCTAACAAAAATGTGTAATACGTACCTCACCCATGAATTGTATGGCCACATGACTTTTTGTAATTTTTTTTGGCATTCGGTAATTCGTTCATCTTTTGACGGTGCAAATTCAGTGTCAAATAAATTTACCGAACATGGCCTTTGCAATGACGTCTACTATTTCATCCGTTGGCGGCCAGCTGAATTGGTCAAAATAGCTTTTCCTTGCTACTTGATGACGCGCATCTATAATCTGGGCAATAATTTGATCAAATAAAAAAGGGGGGGCACTCATATTGGTCTTCGATTAACCTCCTCTTTTTTGCTTCACCTTTGCTACTCGCCTAATGTAATCCTGCCATCTGAAGCATACTTGTTACCTGTTCCAGTTTTTTAGGATCTTTGTATCGCTGTGTTTCAGCATACTTTTTGAGCGTAAAATCAGGTTTGATCCTCTGGACCTCGGAAGCCGCTTTGGAAGCCTCATTTTGTCTATCTAATGCGGCATTGGCGCCTGCGAGGATTAAAAAAGCATCCAGGTTATCTTTATCAGTCTTGAGGACTTCTTTGGCCGACTCGATCGCTTCTTCATATCGGCCGGCGGCATAGAAAGCAGCTGCTAGCGTTTTTTGAAAAAATGGAGGGTAGACAGGAGCAAGACGAATTGCATATTTGGCAAGATCAATCGCTTCGGTTGGCCGATCCAGATAGGTAAGAATATTCGCCTTGGCCACATAGGATAGATCACAACTCGGTCGAGCAAGAACAGCCTTTTCGGCTGCCTTCAGTGCCTTATCGTGTTCGCGTTTATAAAGGTGAATTTGTGCCATCACTAAGTGAGATAATCCCGTAAAATCAGACAAGTCACAGGCTTTCTCCGCCAGTTCGAGAGCCCAGGCTATGGACAGGTCGATATCTTCGCTGAATCCTTGATCTACAGACCACCAATGGGCCCATGCGGCAAGAGCATACCCGAAAGAAGATTCCGGTTCCAACCGCATCGTTTCTTCAAACATGTGCTGGGCTTCAACAATATCGTCTTTGGTCGACCCAAAAAGGGCCTCCCAACCGCGATAGTAGCACTCAAGCGCATCAGGATCTCGAATGATTTTCCGTATCGTATGTGCCATTTCCCCGGTTACAAGCTTGATGTCCAAAGCCTCAACAATCCGTTCGGTGATTTCATCCTGAATAGCAAAAATATCGTCTATCTTTCTGTCATAACGATCAGCCCATACCTGGCGGCCGCTGGTAGCCTCAAGGAGCCTGGCGGTGATTCGGACACGATTACCCTCTTTGCGGACCCCACCGTCCAAAACATGGCTGACACCGAGTTGATGACCGAGATCGCGTATAGAGGGTGCTTGCGATTTGTAACTAAACATCGAAATTTCGCTGATAAGAAAAAGGCCCGGAATTCTGACCAGGGCAGTCATGATGTCCATGGTTAGACCGTCGCTAAAATAATCCTGTTTGGTATCAGCACTGAGATTCACAAATGGAAGAACCGCAAGGGAAGGTTTCGTAGGAAGTGGTAATGATCTCTCTTGATCCGGGCTTGCCTCAGTCATCATGGTCGCGGTATCATCATTTTGCTCGACTACCTTGTATGCTCTCACCTGGGTGGGGATATTCTTAAGTTTTTTCGTTCCGATGTCAACAAAACCAACATCAAGTTTGTTGTGAACTTGGGTGTAGACAAACTCTGAGATGCAGATGCCTCCGGGTTCTGCGAGACCCTCTAATCGAGACGCTATATTCACACCATCACCGTATATCACATCCTTATCAATCAGGATCTCGCCCAGATCGATACCAATGCGCAAATGCATTTGCAGATTTTCAGCAAGCTTGGTGTTTAAGTGACCAAGAGTATTTTGAATTTTCACCGCACAATCCACAGCATTGAGAGCACTTGAAAACTCAGCTAACATATTGTCGCCAATGAAGTCTACCACTCGACCTGCATTTTCATGCACTGCCGTACTTATTTTGTCCCTATAGGCTGACAGCGTGCGAATGGTTGCGACCTCATCTTCTGATATTAGTCGACTGTAGCCAACCACATCGGCACTAAGGATGGCTGCAAGTTTGTGCTTAAAACCGTTTTCTGGCATGGTATTTCCCTGCTATTTCAAAATCTGTAAAAAAAGTGTTAAAAAAGCGCTTCCGGTGACAACTAAATTATAAATAGCCAAAGGTGCTTATGAGGTCAAGAATATTCATAACAAGCTGGATGGATGCTAAAATAAAGAAGAACTTAAAGGGTTACGCAGCCCGGGATACATTGATGATCATTTGAGTTCGGTGTGCACAGACTCCTGCCATATTTGATTAATATCGATTTCAAAACTCGATAGATTTCAAAAAGAGTGCAGCGCTTTATACTGTGTCCTGCCATTTTAGGACTGAATTGTGGGGTGGACATTGACAAAATTTTAGCCTTAAAAAAATTGGGGAACATGCCTGATCAGCATGGGAAAAATTCCGGTATGTTGTGTATTTGACAAAATAACCTACAATAACAATAGGATCAAAATGCTAAGATTCGCAGAACAAATTTAAAATGCCCGGCAATTTTATATTTCCCCTGGCCAACCCACATTCTGCCGCACGTTTACATATCGTGCCTCAATCAAATCCGGCCAATATTCCGATTCTATAGTGTATTTGTTTTGATAACCTTAAATTTGTCTACTATATTTTCGTAATAAATCGCAATATTTCCAAAAAACTTTGAATCTTGCACACAGCTGTAGCTGGATTTTAAGGTGAGAATAGAAGGTATGGACCAAAAAAATAGAGATTTCTCGCTCTTCAAGATATCTAATGAATCAGAAAAAAATTAGAACAAGCTTAATTGTTTTCCACCTATAATGAGCGAGCGATAATCCAAATCAAAAAAGCGCAAGACCATATCAGCGATTGGCGCAAGCTGTTTCTCGCTGTAATGGCGGTAATCATAAGCTGCGTTTGATCTTTTCTGAACAGGTTCAGGGCCGGCAGTCGTTATAACATAACTCACTACTCTGCCCTCAAACTGATCGAGCATTCGGGCGGCGCGAACATGCGGTGGAACATTTTTTGTGTAATCTTCCAATCGTTTGCTGATTCCTTTTTTGTAAACCAATCTATCGTCTAATTTCCCGTCATAAAGCTGTTTGTGACGACTGCGGACCAACTCACAGAGTTCCTCTTTGAGGTTCAGCGTGTCGGCCTTTTTAAACAGCAGCGAAAAAAGATCAACCTGAAAATTTTTTGATAGGGCTGTCCAATCGCGCCGTGTTGTCTCCATACCTGCAAAATATAGCTCATCAGCTCCGGTCTCGTCGATGAGCAAACCGGCGTAACGTTTTTTCGATCCCGTATTGCGGCCACGAATTGTGGGCATGAAAAAATGGCCAAATAATTTTTCAAACTCGATATCAAGTTTGCTTTCAACCTTAAACCGATGTTGTAGCTCTGTGTTCAGATAGCAATTGAGCTTCTCAGCGAGCTGGTTACCTTCCTTGTTTATCGCAGTTTGCTCGCCGTCTCCAAAGTGAATAAATAATGAGTCGGTATCCCCATAGATGACCTGATGGTCCTCACCCTCAATGAATTCACGGGAAAATATCAAAACCCAATGACCGATACGGGTGATTGTCCCCGCAAGGCGTGGATCATAAAACCGGCAGCCCGGTGTTCCCAGAACCCCATAAAAAGAGTTCATGATGATTTTTACCGCCTGAGACAGGGTTGAATCTTTTAATCGTTTTGCATTGTCCCGTTCCTGCCAGAGCGCCTCGATAATTGAAGGAAGAATTGCGAATTCTTCGGCAAACTCAAGGCCGGCCGGACCTTTAATGATCCGGCCGCCTGCCTTTGAATCGCTTGATTGTAAATCTTTAACTAAATCATGTAAGATCACATTGGCTGCCAGCGGATCAATTTGAAACGTCCGTATGATGCTGGGATAAAGGCTTTTAAAGTCAAATACCGCCACATTTCGGTAAAATCCGGGTGTACTATCAAGCACAAGACCGCCCGGTGCTGCATCAGCCACGGAGGTTGGCTGGGAATTAGTGTCTGCAACGTAACCGCGCCGGTGCAAACGAGGTAGATACAAAAAATCAAAGGCTGCAACGCTCCCACCGACACGGTCCAACGCTAATCCTGTCAGTTGTGATTTTCGAATAGCAAGTTGGGCGAGGTTCAGTGTTTCAAAAATCTCAGAGACCAGCTTTGCATCCTCCAGATTATATTCTGCAAGGTTTGTTTTGTCCGTCTGGAAAAGATGGGTTATCTCCGCAACTTTCTCGCGACCGGATTTTTCAATGAGTTTTGTTCGTCCCAGAACCTTTTGCGCAACAGTTGCCAGGGAATAATCTTCTGTCTGAAGATAGGCGCTGCGGACCATATTGATACCGTCCAGTGCGGCCCTGCCGGGTATGCGTGCGGACCACTGATTAAAAAGGGTGCCGGGCGCTAAAAGTTCGGCAGGTCCGTTGGTTCCAATATCAAATTTTATCCCCAACCCAGCACATTTCCGCGAAAGCCACTGTAAATCAAACCCGATAAGGTTCCAGCCAATAAATGCGTCCGGATCATACTCACGAATAATGCGGAAAAAAGCATACAGTAGTTCCTGTTCGTTGCGAAAGCCCTGATATGCCCCAGCCTTTTCTCTGGGGTCCGGGTCGATCATGAGAACTGTTTCAAGATTGTGACCGTAAATTGCGATGGAGTACAGATCCATTTCCAAAGAACATTCGATATCAATGGAAAGCAGCTTCAGCGCGGGGGTAAAATCAGAACTTTTCACTTTCGGGTCAATAAAAAATACGGCGTCGTTTTCTTCATTAACTGGATTGCTTTCAAAAGTGACGCCGCCTTTGATAAAACGTTCCATTAAAAATCGTGCAGCAAGGTTGATATCAGCTTCATAGGTGGGAATATCACGAGACTCGCATGCCTTGCGAGCGCGAGTCAAATCCGATGTGGTTTGGAAATACAGTGCATCCACAGGTTGACCGCGTAGATTCCTTAATTCAACGCTTTTGCGATAGGCACCGGGCGGTGCCCAGGCTTTGTCACGGTCAATAAAAAATACCAGGCCCGGACGGGTCACCGTCCAGTCAAAGCGTCTTCCATCGGATAGCCGCCCCTGGAAGATCAATTGGGTTGCGTTTTTGCGAATAATCTGGCTGTTGGATAATATAAAGCCCTGATATGACATTTTAAGTCACGTTTAATATAAATTTATTGAAATCGCATCATGTTTGCGAAGGATTTTTTTAACAAAATATTTTTGCCACCAAGGCACCAATACACGAAGTTAAATTATAATAAACAGTTTTGCTTTGTGTCTTTGGGCCTTTGTGGCTATTCTATCCGGCTTGTCCGGGTTGGGGTTCCTACACTCTAGGTTGAACGGTTCAGGGTTCAACGTTCCGGGTTGAAAAAAACCAAGGCAGCTCGTATCAAAGGGATCGTGTCTTCATCAGGGTTATAAATCCTTTTACCCTGTAGGATATGACGGGTATGCCGGACTCTGATTAATATTGTGAGCAGTATCTATCAGTTGTAGCCTTTGAACCTTTGAACCCTGAACCCCTCATTATTTGTCGATTAGCGATCCCGGGCCAATACCCTTACCACCGAATTTTTCGCATATCGAATCCAAGGTCTTGTTTAGCTCCTGTCGTTTTTCAGTTGACCCGTTATGGTTAAACAGGGAAAGCTGACGTTCGGAACCTATATCGACAAGATTGGACAAAGAAATGCCTAACAAACGGACCGGTTTTTTACCCACAGCGGTTTTTTCTAGCAGACTGCAAATGTTCGAGTATATGTCGGCACTGTCGTTTGTGTATTTATGCCGTGTAACAGAACGGGTGATTTGTACAAAATCATGGTATTTTACTTTTAAGGTAATAGTTTTGCCTTCAAGACCTTTGCGACGCATACGGCGGGCAACACGATTGGCCAAGGACAAGAGCTCTCGTTTGGCCGGTTTAAGATCAAGGATATCCTTAGAATAAGTATCCTCATGACCGATTGATTTGACATCGTGAGATGTAATCACCTCCCTTTCGTCTATGCCCATTGATAATTGATGCATATGGATACCGTGCTTGCCGAATTTTTTTTCCAGCACCTCGGCGGGTACCTGTCTCAAGTCCTTAAAGGTATGAATATTTAGGCGAGACAGAGTCTTTTGTGTCACTTTACCAACACCCCACATTTTTTTAATCGGTAGCGGGTCCAAAAACTCTCTTATCTTATCGGCAGGAACCACCGTCAATCCATCAGGCTTTTCCATATCAGAGGCAACCTTGGCAACAAATTTTGACGGCGCAATACCGGCTGATATCGTTAAACCGGTTCTTACAACGACCATCTGTTTTATCTTTTCTGCAATTTCAATCGGCGAGCCAAGAAGGCGGGTGGATCCGGTTACATCTAAAAACGCCTCATCAATGGACAGCGGTTCAACCAGTGGCGTAAAAACATAGAATATTTCAAATACCTGTTCGGACACCTCCTGGTATCTGGCCATTCTGCCCGGTAAAACGATCCCATTTGGACAAAGCTTCATGGCTGTTGCCATCGGTTGGGCGGAATGGACGCCGAATTTTCTGGCTTCGTATGAGGCAGATGATACCACACCTCTCTCTTTGCTGCCGCCAACGATAACCGGTTTACCCTTCAGTTCAGGATTATCCAGTACCTCAACCGAGGGATAAAATGCATCCAAATCTAAATGAATGATGTGCTTTGGTGGTCTTTGATGATCCATTTTCGAAAAAAAGCTTTGCCGTGAGTTGATCCATGAAAATTATCATACCCTGCAAGACCTGTAAAATGAAAACAGAGATCTTTTCCCAGCGGGTGATGTCGTGTCTGGAATCAAAAAGAACTGATTGAATATAATCTATTGGCCAACCGATTCAAGATCTTAAAACCTTGATTTATAGTACGCAAATGATTTAAATTCACATGATAAAATAAACCAAATGACGTAAATGAATGATAAAAATTTAAAATATGGCTGATTGAACAAAGACGAATTAAAAAAGTACTGTTTATTACTTTCAGATTCTATTCAGGAAACCAACAAAATTATTTTTAGTCTGCAACAATCCATATACCAATTGGGGATACTTAAAAAACAAACTGTGGTTCGGAAAATAACCTTCTCGAAAAAACATCTGAAGTTTAACTCAATTTTTTTGGATACTGGATCTCGTTCATCAACGTGCTGTGGACTTCTTCATCCTCAATTCCCAGGTATCGCAACGTGACCGTGGAACTGGAGTGATTAAAGAATTTCCAGACTATCTCAAATCCCATCCCGTATTTTGTTCTCTGTATGTATCCCGGGATCTTTCTTAGTGAGTGAGCACCATAATTGTCATCTAAGTGAATGGCACCTGTCCATATTTTAACCATATTGTTGACAGACTGGAAAGATGGTTTCTTGTGGTTTTGGATAGCAGAATTCAAACGGGCAGAAAGATTATTATGGTTACAGAAAAAAATAAGGGATAGCTCGAATGGGCTATCCCTTAAAGAAAGGAAGGGGTAGAATGAATGAAAATATGTTTATAGCTGAAGGCTTCTTTTAATGCCGTTATTAAACGCGATTCATATCTTTCAAATTTATAAAAGTTGAAGATGGCCGCTGGATAAGATGCACGCGCAATAAAGAAAGCCTTTAAATATCAATATAGCAAAATTCTTGCCAGAAAAGATTGAAAAAAAACTTTTAAATATTTCAAGTGGTTATTTCTATAGACAGGGCCTGAAAAAATAAAATGGAGATATATTTGTCAAATTTTGGATCAGTGGCGTCAAAAAATTGATGGTTTGCTATTTCTTTTTATTAAATCAAACTTCGTATACGGTGAGGATGTCCTGATCAGTGGATTCGGCAAATTCTGTGTCAAGGATAAACGGGAGCGCAGAGGCTGGAATCCGGCTACCGGCGGGGATATGATGATGGTGCCGAAACGGGTTCTGACTTTTAAACGTTCGGGGATGTTGGGGGATAAGATAAATGGGTTAAGGTAAGGGATGTTTGACCTTTTTACAGGAGCATCAATATTATATGGAAAAAAGCGGGCCTTGACACGAAACACTCCTTGCCTAATTATCGTTTCTGTGAGAATTCGGCAAAGTCAGCCAAATGTAAAAGGAGGGTGTGCCATTTCTTGGACCGCGGCTCTCAATGGGAAAACTTACACAAAAAAAAGGGGGTGATAAGGCGGAAAAACCGATGATCAAACACTGAAAACTTTTAGTCTCAAGAAAAAGGAGGAGGAGTCATGAAAAAATGGATTTTTTTATCGTTGCTTTTGCCATTGTGCAATTAACAATAGCCATAACGCCCGCAATGAGTGCAGATACGAAGCTCTGGGACGTTTACAATAATGTTCTTAAGAAGGCAAAATATGTCGATCTGACCCATGCCTTTAGCCCCACCATACCTGTCTGGCCCGGGTTTGGAAACGCGAAATTCAAGCCGGGCGTAGCGGGCCAGGAAATCAAAGATTATTGTACCATCGGTGAAACTTTCCAGATCAAGAAACATGGATTTATCAGTAGTTCCTATGAGCTGGTACTCAAATACACAAAAATCGGATAGTGTGGTTAAAATACATCTCAATCCACTCGACAATATCCCCACTGAAGTTCATGAGGGAGCATTGGTAACATTGTCAAACGCCCTGAATCAATTTAACAGAGAAAATAAGCGAAAAAAGTTTGCCTTCGAAACTTCAGAGGATGCCGTAACCTGGACCGTTTTCAATTATTTAAACCAAAAAAGATTCTTAAGTGAATCATTAAAACTGTCCAGTCTGGACTGGTTAATTCAAAAGGACATAGAACCTACGATTTTGTTATGGGGTGTGCCTGTGCCTGGCGCTGAACGGCGGGGGATTGATATAAAAAAAAATCTGATAATGATTTTAAATAAAATATGGGAGGATCCCCAAAAATATTCAGAACCTGATGTCATACTTGACTTTGAGGATATCGGTGTGGTTTTGATCGAAGTCAAATACCGATCGCGAAACGATACGCTGAATGAAAAAAGTCCAAAGTGGGAAAAATATGTTCACAACAGCATTGCGTTTGCTGACATTGCTGGCGTCAAAAAGACAGGTTATTATGAACTTGCTCGAAATTGGCGGATAGCTTGGGATCTTTCAGGTGAGCGGTCAATGGCTCTTATAAACCTTGGCCCGGAATCTATCTTTAAAAACAATGCTGGCAAGAAAATTAGCGAGTTCAGCAAATGTCTAAGGCAGAATAAAACATGCAAATTTGTTGATACGACATGGAAACGTTTATTTGGAGCGACGTCGGACCATCCTCAATGGTTTGACAAATATTTGAAAGAACGTAGTCTTTTAGCGTAGTTTCAGCAATTCAAAAGACGGTGCAATGGAGATTCGAGGATGATATCCCGCGATAAAAACAAATCCATGATAAAATATGATTTGGAAAAATTGATCGGCGAGAGAGATTTGGGGGAAATCCAAAATTTCGTCAAACTAAAAAGGCAAGCAGCACCATCGTCAAAAAAAGATATTGATGCCTTCCTGATACAGACCATAAGGGGTGTTTGGATCATAGATACCGAAAAGGAAGTTACCGAAAATTTGATCGATTTATGGGGATCCGGCGATCTTAGATATCACAGCAAAATGACCGGCGATTTAATCGAAGTCTCTGGGAAGACCTTCAAGATTTCGCCTGGAGATGGCAGTTCGACTAAGAGTGCATTGGCAGTGGGTAAAATCCTCTACGATTATAATTTTTCAATAGATTCACTTTGCTCCATAGAGTTTGAAAGTAGGTTTGTTGAGCGTTCCGATTTTATATGGAAAGCATGGCTTCAAGCAAAGTTAAAACCAGAGGAGCATCTTCTCGCTTTGCTTGAGACATCAACCAAAGCTGCATTCGAAGAGTCGATACTGGGCAAAGTCTCCGCATATTACAATTTTATTTTAACCACTCATAGAAATTTGCTGGTCGCTATTTCTGAAGTAGGTGATATCAGTTTGGTTGAATTGCCAAAAATAAAGCTTGAAATTGAGCACTCCATTGGCAGGAGCACCGTTAGTTGTGGGGATCATAAATGGGCCACCACCGTTACGAACGAATCACTCTATAAAAAGATAAAGGAAATTGCCGGACTGGATCCCGCTGATTCTCTGCGGGCTATTGGTCTTATTATTTGGCAAGAAAAGGGATTAAAGAAGATTGATCAGATTCATAAAATATTTGAAATAATTCAGAACATGGAAGGCGCAACTGCTCTCGACACAATAACAGGACTCGTTATCAGAAATCTGAGAAATGATAGGATTGAATCAGAAGATACTCCCGAGCACTTCAACGATTTGAGAGGAGAATTTAAAGAATTCTTCCGAAATGAGAATTCTCCAGAATATCTGATCCAGTGGTTCCAACAATGGGGCTTTCCGATTTCTGTTGGTGAGGATGTTCTAAAACACTTGATGAAAATTACAGAGACAGCCGAGGATGCTCAATGGGCGTTACCCTTTCATAGATTCATTTATGAAATGAGGACAAAGACGATAAAGAAATTGATACCACTTATTATCTTCGACATTGCGATGGTCAAACATTTGATCCTTGCGGAGGAATACGAGGCTGCCAAAGATATTATTGAAAAAAGGTTGGAGCAACTGCCTTCCGAGCAATTAGCAGATTTGTTGCCGGAAAGGGATGAGGATATTACAGATGTCCCCGGTTTCCAGCAGATCAGAATACAGCTCCTGGAATTATTGGATATTTCAAAAAAAAGTCTAAATGAAAAAAATTATGACACCGCCTTTACTCTTGCTATTTACCAGCCATTTGAATTGTCCCGGATCGAGCAGCTTGAAAATTCTGAAAATAAACAGATCGCAAAGCGTGCAAGAGCTGTGAAACAACTGTTGTCATGGCAGGGTCTGCAGACTGACAAAAATGGTGCATTACCGGAACTGGCCAGAGTTTCACCATTTTCTAATAAAGATTTAGATTTGTTGCGGCACCCGTTGACTCGAAAAGGAAAAATTCTGGGTAAACTGCAAGGAGCGTTAGCAAAAACGTCAACTCCGGATTTTAACCACATGCGGCAATTTTGCAAAAAAGCTACGGCCGCTAACGAACAATTGATTATCAACATCGTTGGTCAAAGCTGTCTGGCTTTAGGATTGCGTGTTGTTCCCGCGTATTTATCACACGGTGAAAAGTCAGTGGGGATTCGCGCTTTCGAGGCAGATCCCAATTTCATTCTGATTGGGTCCAAACACACGGAAAATGATTCTGGTTATTTTCTTTCTCCACTTGAGTTGACATTTGCGATTGGTACTGAATTGGCGCATTTAAAGTCCAAACATTCTCGGGTGACGTCAAGGGCGGTCATCGATGGGACATTTGAAAAGGGGAAGTCCGCGATAGAAACGTTCGCCGCCTTGCTGCCTTTTTTAAAATTCATTCCTATCGATAAAATAATGTCTCAAAGAAAAACATATCAGGTTATCCGTTCTGTGGTGCCGTTGAGTCTTCTGAAAAAAATCTATAGTGTTGAAGATGGGCGGCAATTGATGTCAAAAGTCGGCACGGATATTAGTCCATTGCTGGAAGCTGGATCAGATAGCATTAAGAAATTAAAAAAAGGGATAACCGTGACCACGAACCAGGTTGAATCTATTATCCATCCTAACGAAGGGGAAAATAGATTTATTGCCGCGGATGAAGACGGATCAGAAGATATCAGCCCAAGCAATGACAAGCTTGTGGTTGCACATCGTGTTATGCAACTGACAGCGGATCGTGCAGGACTTGTCTTTTGCGGGGATATAATAGCAGCGGTTCGGAGTATGTTTCTCTCGATCCGGGCGTATCAGCCCGAATTATATATAGCGGAGAAAAACGATTTAGTGACCTGCTTGAAACGGTGCGATGAAAAAGGCAACTATATTCTACAAGATCTGGCAATCAGAATAGGTTCACTTATTTCCTTTTTTCTTTCTGATGACTATCAACGATTGCGTCAAAAAATCACAGGAACGTTGATTGAATCGGATTTAAATATTTATTCTTGAATGCGCTGAAAAACAAACAATGTTCACCTTCAAAAACAAATTTTCCTGGTCCATATCCCAGGATAGAGTCTTTCAAACCTGCCCCAGACAATATTATTTCAACGACTACTGATACTGGGGTGGCTGGGAATACAATGCCCCCCAAAGAACCAGTCAAATCTACATTCTAAAACAACTTAAAAATAGCTCAATGTAGATCGGTGAAAAGGTTCATAAATGCATCAAACGCAGTTTGACCAATCTCCTGCGTGGCATATCTGTTATTGATGTCGATCAGATCGTTGATATCACCTTCAACTATATGAGAGAGGAGTTCAGGTCATCCCGGGAAAACGTTATCACACTCATCCAAAGACATGTGCGCTTTTTGAACACGAATACGAATTGCCCATTTAAAACGCTGATTGAAAAAAGCCGACGACAACATGGAGCAATGCCTGAGAAATTTTTACAGTTCAGAAACCTTTGCCACCCTCAAAGATTTTCCCCGAAAGATGTGGTTGGAGGTCGAGAATTTTTCATCTTTTAATCTGAATAATACCAAGATCTGGGCGGTGTTGGATTGCAGTTTCCGGACAGAAGATGACGGTGTTACGATAATCGATTGGAAAACCGGCAGAAGCATGAGTGAGGATGTCTCGATGCAACTTTCTTGTTACGCGATGTATGCCATGGAAAAATGGGGAGTCGATCCTGGGAATGTGAAACTGATTTAATATAATCTTTTGGCCAACCAGGGTGCAGAATTCACTATTGGGGCGTCTGAAATTGAAAACGCAAAGGCATATATAGATGGGAGTATCGCTGATGTGCAATCGCTTTTGGCCGATGTGGGCGAAAATGTGGCCAAGGAGGAGGAAGCCCTTTCAAACGTCGAGGATGAGCGGGTGAAGGTGGATTGTAATTTTCAGAAAGTTTGTGAATAACCAACCCAATCAACTCAACTAACCATCAAAATAAAAGCCAGCCAAAGAAACTGGCTGACCTTTTTTGAAATTCCAAGCAGCATCTGCAACGGGGCCACCACCCCCAATTATCGGTTTTGAATCTTCGGTGTAAAGCTTTAAAGCCTCACTCCAGAAACTTTTAAAGACTGCTCTTTCCGGGAGCAATTTTGAAAAGCTTTTAGCTTGCCCTTTCCGGGGACGTGACTAAAATATTTCTGGAGGCAAATCGCTCAGAACCTCATTATTTGAAAAAACGCCCAATTCACCCATACCGGAAGGATTGACATTCATTACATATTGAGATACGACCATCTCGCTTATCGATCGGGCTACATACTGTAACAACACCTAAAACATTGAATGTGATTAAAAGATATACATATTGCGCCTTACCATAAAAGATTTTGGATTAGCGTTATCCGTACCTGTCATATGGGGCATGGGGTTCACTTTTGCAAAAGCTGGTTTGAATGAATTCCCTCCCATTTTTTTAATGAGTTTGCGATTTACCCTGTCAGCATTAATGTTATGTTGGTTTTTCCCGCCACCCGTAGGACAGTTTAAGGTTATTTTCCTATTGGCACTGGTCAGCGCCACGATCCAGTATGGCCTCACATTCACTGGCCTAAAAGGATTGGATGCATCAACTGCTGTCTTTCTTGTTCAGTTAGAAGTTCCGTTTGGGGCATTGCTGGCATCAATCATTTTTAAAGATAACTTAGGGTGGTTACGTGCCTTGGGAATGGCTGTTGCGTTTTTTGGAGTTGGATTGATTGCCGGAGCACCAAGCATACGAAATCAATTGTTTTCAGTCTTCTTGGTTGTCTCTGGTGCACTTACCTGGTCTCTCGGCCAAGTCATGATAAAAAAGATGACTTCGATCACAGGATTTCAATTGATTGCATGGCTTTCGTTTTTTGCAGGTCCGCAGATGTTTATCTCTTCACTATTGATTGAAAGCGGACATCTCGAATCTATAAAAAATGCGACGATAGTAGGATGGGGAACCGTTATTTACCTTGGAGTTATAATGACCGCAGTCGGTTATGGTATATGGTATCACATTTTAAAGAAATATGATGTCAAT
>Ga0316189_10002985_pt1 | contig 16476 bp, 10 predicted proteins | sample LowCovwburrow_MG_FD_204930 | JGI IMG/M metagenome (GOLD analysis project Ga0316189, IMG submission 204930) | Coastal sediment microbial communities from Maine, United States - Lowes Cove worm burrow | ecosystem: Environmental > Aquatic > Marine > Coastal > Sediment | place: USA: Maine... | reverse complement strand
TGTGGAACGCGGACCGCTCTCGTTGTGCGGTTTTAGTCCGCGGACGACCCATGAAATCCTTCCCGCAATCGATCGACCGGCCGACATGGTGGACCTTCTCCGCTGATCCGGCACTGCCTACGAAGTGACGACAAAAAGCACCGCCATCAGCGCCAATGTTCTATTTTCGTTCTTCACGCGTATGCCAAAGACGTAGTATACGTACCTGGTTTCGCAACACTTGGTACCGAAGGACGTAGCCGCCGGTACCAAAGGTCAGTGGAAAATCCCGGATGTCATGGCGTGTCTCTCCACTCGGACTACTTACCGGCCGTCCGAGCAAGGGTTGATCCGTGAGCAGCTCAGCAACCGTTTTGACACGGTTGGCTGCGCGTGCGGCGGCCATGGGCTCGTGTTCGGCGATGAGCTGGCGGAGACGTACTAGGTCCTTGTGGGCGAGCCGTGTGAAGACGAGCTTCAATCAGGGTCCTTGAGTCTTTCGCCAGGTTTTCCCCAGGTGTCGACCCAAGCCAGCACTTCATCAGCCGACACCACTTCTCCTCGATCCGCGGCCTCGATAGCTTCAAGCGTTTCGTCCCAGCGCTTCTGGACCCGGGCGCGTCTTTCCAGGTACTCCCTCACCGCTTCTTTGACGACCCAGGCGCGAGAGCGGTCAAGGCGCTGAGAGACAGAGTCGAGCTCCTTGATCAATTCATCCGTAACGTGTGCGGTCAGCGTTGGCATGTAACACCTTGACTCATTATGACTCAGTTTGACTTATATTAACTCGGCTCATGAGCTTCTGCAGAAATAATCGTTATAGGAAGGAAGACTAAATCGCGCGGTTGGTTGCGGGTTCTGCCATGGCACCTCGTGTAGTTACCAACCAGGAGTCGCTAGACGCGATCTGGACACGGCGCCTTCGTAAGATATTGAAATCACTTAAAAAACAGAATGTTCGAATCCCTCCCTCTCCGCCAATTAATCAATAAAAATAATAATCGGCAGATCAAATAGAAGCCTAGACACGGCCTCTGTCTAGGCATGAAAATAGCCGCAAAGTCAATCTGTGAACCTCGTCGTTTTGCTGTCTGGCCGCGCTTTTTTCTTTCGAAATAGACACGATATTCGCCATGCTTGCCCCGGGACGTATCGCGTCAGGCTGGAGATTGTTGATGGCTGCTCACGATTCCATGACTGTGGCCGCTGGTCTTTTGAAGCCAACCGCCGCATTCCTCTGTGCCGATCATCCCTCAGCCATTTTTCCAATCTTCGAACGCCCGACGCCATGCTCCTCGACCAAACTCGAGTGCCTCATCTCAACACTCAACGCCTCGCCCAGGATCTCTCATCGAATCAAGTCTGAATACTGCACCCTTTTTGCCCTTCGCCCCCTGACTCTCGGATCAACTAGAGGCGACAACTACCCTGACACAGGGGGGACCGGGCTCAGCTCGGGAGGTCCGAGCGGCCGGTGAGGTGGAGATCGATCGCGCGGGCGCAGGCTCTTCCCTCGGCTATCGCCCACACCACGAGGGACTGGCCCCGGCGCATGTCGCCGGCCGCGAAGACCCCGTCGATGCTGGTCCGATAGCTCTCGGTGTCGGCCTGGACGTTGCCGCGGGGGTCGAGCCTGACGCCGAGCTCGGCGACGAGACCTTCGTGCACCGGGTGGAGAAAGCCCATCGCCAGGAGGACCAGGTCGGCGCGGGCGCTCGTCTCGCTGCCCGGCACGTCGCGCAGGACCATAGCGCCGTCGCCGCCGGTTCCCATCTCGACCTGGATCATGTCGATGCGTTCGACCGCGCCGTGGCGTCCGTGGAACGCGGTGCTCTTGACCGCCCAGTCGCGTTGGCAACCCTCCTCGTGGGACGTCTGGTTCACGATGGTGCCCGGCCAGTTCGGCCAGGTGAGGCTGCGGTCTTCGGTCTCCGGGGGCCGCGGCATGATCTCGATCTGGTTCACCCAGCGCGCGCCCTGCCGGATCGACGTGCCGACGCAGTCGGCGCCAGTGTCGCCGCCGCCGATGACCACGACCCGCCGGTCGAAGGCGCTGATCCTCGCCTCGTCGGGGATGTTCTCGCCGGCCATACGCCGGTTCTGCTGGACCAGGAAGTCCATGGCGAAGTGCACGCCGGCGAGGTCGCGCCCGGGCACCGGCAAATCGCGGGGGTGCTCGGCGCCGCCGGCGAGGACCACCGCGTCGTACCTCTCCATCAGCTGATCGACCGTGAGATCGACGCCGACGTTCACCCCTGGTACGAAACGGACGCCCTCCGCCTGCATCTGCGACATCCGCAGGTCGATGTGGTGCTTGTCGAGTTTGAAGTTCGGGATCCCGAAGCGCAGCAGCCCGCCGATGCTCGGATTCTTCTCGGCGACGACCACGTCGTGACCGGCCCGCGCGAGCTGCTGCGCGCAGGCGAGCCCGGCGGGGCCGGAACCGACCACCGCCACCCGCTTGCCGGTGCGGTGCGCCGGTATCTGCGGCTCGATCCACCCCTCCGCCCAGCCCTTGTCGACGATCGCGCACTCGATGGTCTTGATCGTCACCGGCTCGCCGGCGAGGTTGAGGGTGCAGCTCGCCTCGCAGGGCGCGGGGCAGACCCGGCCGGTGAACTCGGGGAAGTTGTTGGTCGAGTGCAGGGCGTGGAGCGCCTCGCGCCAGCGCCCTTGATAGGCGAGGTCGTTCCAGTCGGGGATGTTGTTGTGGATCGGGCAGCCTTCCTGACAGAAGGGGATGCCGCAGTCCATGCAGCGCGCGCCCTGCTTGCGCAGCTCCCCGTCCTCGAGCGGGATCACGAACTCGTCGAAGTGACGGATGCGGTCCGTCACCGGGCGGTAGGTCCGGTTCTGACGCCGGATCTCCACGAAGCCGGTCGATTTACCCATCGTCGTTCAACCCTCCCTGGGGCTGTCGCCGGTGCGCGCCATGCTCGGGGCGTCCGCCGACCGTCGTTGCTCCAGCGCACGCCGGTAGTCGGTGGGCATGACCTTGAAGAACTTCGGCAGGTAGTCCTCCCAGTTCTCCAGGATCTCCCGCGCGCGCGCGCTGGCGGTGTAGTGGTGGTGGCGCTCGATCAGCTTGCGCAGGCGCCACTCGTCGAAGCGAAGCATCTCTCGAAACAGCTGCCGGTCGCCGATCCCCTCGGGGATGTCCTCCTCGTCGGGAATGCGTTCGAGGCTGACCATCGCGGTGTTGCAGCGGCGCTCGAAGAGGTGCTCCTCGTCAAGCGCGTAGGCTATGCCGCCGCTCATCCCAGCCGCGAAGTTGCGCCCGGTGGCGCCGAGGACGACGACCACGCCGCCGGTCATGTACTCGCAGCCGTGGTCGCCGACGCCTTCGACGACCGCGATGGCGCCGGAGTTGCGGACCGCGAAGCGCTCGCCGGCCACGCCGCGGAAGTAGCACTCGCCGGCGATCGCGCCGTAGAGCACGGTGTTGCCGACGATGAGGTTCTCCTCCGCACGGAAGCGGCTGTCCGCCGGCGGGCGCACCACCACCCGGCCGCCGCTCAGCCCCTTCCCGGCGTAGTCGTTGGCGTCGCCTTCCAGCTCCAGGGTCACGCCGTGGGCGAGAAAGGCGCCAAAGCTCTGGCCCGCGGTGCCCCGTAGCGCGACCACGACGGAGTCCTCGGGAAGACCGGCGTGCCCGTGGCGCTTCGCAATCTCGCCGGAGAGCATCGCGCCGACGGTTCGGTTGACGTTGCGCACCGGCATCTCGATGCGCACCGGGTCGCCGCCCTCGATCGCGGGGCGGGCGCGCTCGATCAGCGCGTGGTCGAGCGCGCGTTCGAGGCCGTGATCCTGGGCCTCGCAGCAGTGGGTCGCGACCCCGGGGCCGGTCGCGATCGGCTCGAGTAGCGGCGAGAGATCGAGGCCGCGCGCCTTGTAGTGCTCCACGGCGCGGCGTGGCTCGAGCGCGTCTATCCGCCCGATCATCTCGTCCACGCTGCGGAATCCCATCCGGGCCATGTGTCGCCGCATGTCCTCGGCCACGAACTCCATGAACCGGACCACGTGCTCCGGCTTGCCGATGAAGCGCTTGCGCAGTTCCGGATCCTGGGTCGCGATGCCGGTGGGACAGGTGTTGAGGTGGCACTTGCGCATCATCACGCACCCCTCGGAGACCAGCGCCGCGGTGGCGAAACCGAACTCGTCGGCGCCGAGCAGCGCGGCGATCACCGCGTCGCGGCCGGTGCGCAGCCCGCCGTCGGTCTGCACCGCGATGCGTCCGCGCAGCCGGTTGCGCACCAGGGTGCGGTGGGTCTCGGCGAGTCCGAGCTCCCACGGTCCGCCCGCGTGCAGCACCGAGGTGATCGGGCTCGCCCCGGTGCCGCCGTCGGCGCCGGAGATTAGCACGTGGTCGGCGTGCGCCTTGGCGACGCCCGCCGCGATGGTCCCGACCCCGGTCTCGGAGACGAGCTTGACGCTGACGCGGGCCTCGGGGTTCACGTTTTTGAGGTCGTGGATCAGCTGGGCGAGATCCTCGATGGAGTAGATGTCGTGGTGCGGCGGCGGCGAGATGAGGCCGACGCCGGGCGTCGAGTGGCGCACCCGGGCGATCGTCTTGTCGACCTTGTGGCCTGGCAGCTGCCCGCCCTCGCCGGGCTTCGCGCCCTGCGCCATCTTGATCTGGATGTCGCTTGCGTTGACCAGGTACTCCGCGGTCACCCCGAAGCGGCCGGAGGCGACCTGCTTGATCGCCGAGCGCATCGAGTCGCCGTTCGGCAACGCCGTGAAGCGTTCCGTCTCCTCGCCGCCCTCGCCGCTGTTGGATCGTCCGCCGAGCCGGTTCATCGCGATGGCGAGGGTGGTGTGGGCCTCGTAGGAGATCGATCCGAACGACATCGCGCCGGTGGCGAACCGCTTGACGATCTCGCTCGCCGGCTCGACCTCGTCGAGCGGAATCGGCGTCTCGAGGTACCTGATATCGAGCAGGGCGCGCAGGTTCATCAGCCGCTCGCTGCGCTCGTCGATGTGCCGTGCGTACTCGAGATAGGTCTCGAAGTCGTCCCGGCGCACCGCGTGCTGGAGGCTCGAGATGGTCTTCGAAGTCCACATGTGCGCCTCGCCGCGCTGGCGCTGGGCGAGCTCGCCGCCGACGTCGAGGGCGTCGAGGTGGATGGTCGAGCTTCCGTAGGCGAGGCGGTGGCGGCGGACCGTCTCCTCCGCGATCTCATCGAGTCCGACGCCCTCGACCAGCGACGGGGTGCCGGAGAAGTACTCGTCGACGAAGTCGGCGCGCAGGCCAACCACGTCGAAGATCTGCGCGCCGCAGTAGGACTGGAAGGTCGAGATCCCCATCTTCGACATGACCTTGAGGATGCCCTTGCCCATCGCGTCGACGAAGTGCTGGTGCGCCTGGGTCTCGGTCAGCTGCGGCAGCTCGCTCGCGCGCAGCGCGGAGATCGTCTCGAAGGCGAGGTAGGGGTTGATCGCCTCCGCCCCGTAGCCCGCGAGGAGACAGAAGTCGTGCACCTGGCGGGCCTCGCCGGTCTCGACCACGAGTCCCACCTCCGTGCGCAGCCCGGTGCGGATGAGGTGATGGTGGACCGCGGAGGTGGCGAGCAGCGCGGGTATCGCGACGTGGTCGGCGTCGATTGCTCGGTCGGAGACGACGATGATGTTGAAGCCTTCCTGGACCTTATCCCTCGCCTCGCTGCACACGCGCTCGAGTGCGCCGCGCATGCCGCTGGCGCCGAGGTCGGCGACGAAGCAGATGTTCAGGGTGTAGGTGCGGAACGCGTTGTCGACCCGCTCGTGGATGTGCCGGATCTTCTCGAGATCCACGTTGCTGAGGATCGGCTGGCGCACCTCGAGTCGCCGGTGCGAACCACCGGTGTCGAGGTCCAGGAGGTTCGGGCGAGGGCCGACCAGCGACCTCAGCGACATGACCAGCTGCTCGCGAATCGGATCGATCGGCGGGTTGGTGACCTGGGCGAAGCACTGCGTGAAGTAGTCGTAGAGCAGCTTGGCCCGGTCCGAGAGCACCGCGATGGGGAAGTCGCGGCCCATCGAGCCGACCGGGTCCTGGCCACCGGCGGCGATCGGGCCGAGGAAGAACTTGAGATCTTCCTGCGTGTAGCCGAACGCCTGCTGACGGTCGAGGAGCACCGCGGGGGAGGGCGCCATCGCCGCGACCTCCGGCGGGAGGTCCTCGAGCTTGATCTGCGTCTCGTTGAGCCACCGGCGGTAGGGCTTGGCCTCGGCCAGCCCGCGCTTGAGCGTCTCGTCGTCGATGATCGCGCCTTGCTCCAGGTCGATGAGGAACATCTTCCCGGGCTGCAGGCGCCACTTGCTGACGATGCGCTCCGGCGGAATGTCGAGCACCCCGGCCTCGGAGGCCATGACCACGACGTCGTCGTCGGTGATCAGGTAGCGGGCCGGGCGCAGCCCGTTGCGGTCCAGCGTCGCGCCGATCTGGCGACCGTTGGTGAAGGCCACCGCCGCCGGTCCGTCCCAGGGCTCCATCAGCGCCGCGTGATACTCGTAGAACGCGCGCCGGCGCTTGTTCATCAGCGGGTTGTTGTCCCAGGCCTCTGGGATCATGAGCATCATCGCGTGGGCGAGGGGATACCCGCCGGCGACCAGCAGCTCGAGTGCGTTGTCGAAGGTGGCCGAGTCGGACTGACCGTCGCCGATGAGAGGCCAGAGCTTGTCGAGGTCTTCGCCGAGGACCTCCGACACCATGTTCTCGCGTCGCGCCATCATCCAGTTGATGTTACCCCGCACGGTGTTGATCTCACCGTTGTGGCAGAGAAAGCGGAACGGCTGGGCGAGCTCCCAGGAGGGGAAGGTGTTGGTGGAGAAGCGCTGGTGCACCAGCGCGAGCGCGCTGGCGAGCCGCTCGTCCTTGAGGTCGAGGTAGTAGTGCCGCAGGCGCGGTGCCAGCACCATCGCCTTGAAGCAGAGGGTGCGCGAGGACAGCGACACGAAGTAGAAGCGCTGCCGGCCCACCTCGCCGCTCTCGGTGTTCCACACCTGGTGATGGGCCCGCTTGCGGATGACGTAGAGCTTGCGTTCGAACGCGTCCTGATCCGCGCAGGCGTCGCCGCGGGCGATAAAGATCTGCCGGATCGTCGGCTCGTTGGGAGCGACGCTCTCGCCGAGCTGGCTGCTGTCGAGGGGCACGTCGCGCCAGCCGAGCAGGACCTGCCCCTCGCTGGCCACGTGCTCCGCGATCGCGGACTCGCAGCGCGTTCGCCTCGCCGCGTCGCGGGGGAGGAAGACCACGCCGCAGGCGTAGGCGCCCGGCGCCGGCAGGTCGATGCCCAGCGCGGCGCACTCCGCGCGCAGGAAGGTGTCGGGGAGCTGGACGAGGATCCCGGCACCGTCGCCCGCGAGCGGGTCGGCGCCGACGGCCCCGCGGTGGTCGAGGTTGTCGAGGATCTCGAGTCCCTGGCGGACGATCCGGTGGCTGGCCCGGTTGCGGATGTCGGCGACGAACCCGATGCCGCAGGAGTCGTGCTCGTTGCGCGGGTCGTAGAGCCCTCGCTGGGTGGGTGGGCGGTGTGGTGTCACGGATCTGTTCCTGCGTCGGTGCTGCGGTCCGGGGTCCTGCCGGGTGGGCTCGCGGCCTCGCGCCGTTCGGCGCTGACGTGGTCAGAGGCGGCCACGGCGCACCAGCTTACCCGTTAGCGCGCCGGTTGGCTCCCCGTCCTCGAAACCGCTCTAACTGGATACGATAGTTGCCGCGTAGTCGTCAACCCGCTGCAGCAGGCGCTTGCCTGCCGGCCGGGAGGTGGTGGTGGATGCGCGGCGCGTGCAGGCGCAGGTTCTCGAAGTCGATAACGTTCAGGTCCGCCTAGGGAACCTCTGAACTATTCGTGAACGTGCATCTTGGGACTGAAATGCACAGCTTCATCGTGGCAAATCTTGGCAATAGAACAACTATTACCTGCGATCTGCGCCTTGAATCTGCACATTTCACCCTCCAATCTGCTTCGTCCAGAATAGTTCAGAGGCAGCCCTAGAATGGAGACCCTGCGTGACCATATCGTGACCGACTCCTGTCACCTCATGTCCACTCCTGTCCTCTTGTGGCAACATTACGGGGAGTGGTTGCGTCTGGGGAGAAGGTCATCGCGCATAGAGCGGTGACAGATGAGATCGCCTCGGGAAACCGTAACATCTTGGCTCTTGAGATGGAGGGGTACGGGTTTTTCCGAGCTATTTGGCAGTCGTCCAGCCACGTACGTCACCTCGTCATTCGGGGGATATGCGACGATGGAAGTTCCGCCAAAGACGATCGTTGGCACGAGTATGCAGCAAGCGCCGCCGCAACTTTTTCTCGGCACTTTATACTTGACCAACCCAGATAGAAACTGATGCACCTCGGTTTCTCTGGTACTGTCAACTTAAGCGAAAACCGACTACTTTCTTGCACGATATCGCTAGTGCGGGAACGAGCAATCAAGAACTTAGGTAGTGGGAAGTGGCTCCGTTTTCCGCTCGAATCGCTTAAGTTGACAGCATTTTCGAGCTGTAGTGACAACCGCGACCGAATCGTGGAGGTGGCGAACGAAAACAGAAAGAACAGGACGCGCGCCATGGGCATTGCGTGCTCAATGGCTCGGGAAATTTCAATCGAATCAGCTGGCACGGTTTCTCGGGACCCACAGCGGTTAATCGGGACCATCCGCAGGGAATATCTTGACCACATTTTCTTCCGGAGCACCGCCGATTTGGAGAAGAAGTTCACGGAGTTCGGCAACTATTACAACCGACATCGCGTTCATAGCTCATTAGATGGTCAAACGCCGGCCGAAATCACCGGCGAACGCGCCAACGCACAAGCGGCACTTCGCCACTTTCACTGGCAAACTCACTGTCGTGGGTTGTACGAGTTGCCAGTGGCGGCTTGAATATGAATTCGCCATGGACAGGTAGCCACTACGGGACGAATAACGACGAGGGACAGTGGTTCAGCCGATCAAGTTACTCTAATTGACCATGGTAGTTGACCATAGTATGTTTATGGGATGGAAACGATAGCCATCTCTGAATTCAAGGCGAAGTGTCTGGCCATTCTCGAGCGCGTCCGAAAGACGGGGCAACCCATTCGGGTCACACGGCGCGGCCTGCCGGTGGCCGATGTGCTGCCTCCCGCGCCCCCCGAGAATCCCGAGGGTTGGTTGGGCGCAATGCGCGGCACGGGAAAGATTCGCGGTGACATCGTCGAACCCACCAGTGAGCTGGTCGACTGGGACGTGGATTGAGGCTCCTGCTCGACACCCATATCTGGATTTGGAGCCAGTTGGACCCTGATCGGCTCTCTCGCCGGGTCTACACTGCACTCCAGGCCGAGGACTCGGAGATTTGGCTTTCATCCATTTCACTTTGGGAGTTGACTGTCCTCGTGGAGAAGGGCCGGATCGAGCTGGATGATCACGTCGATGCCTGGATCGAGCGCGCGTTGGAAGCGGCACCGATGCGGGAAGCGCCAGTCTCTCACAGCGTCGTCCGGGCGCTGCGGTTCATTGAGACGCCGCATCGGGACCCGGCCGATCGGTTTATTGCGGCGACTGCGGCGGTCTTGGATCTACATCTCATTACGGTTGACGGGCAACTCAAGAGCGGAAAGGGGTTTAGCGTCTTTCCCGGGTGACATGCTCTATCGATTCCGGTTTCCCCGTAATGTACCAAAATGCGATCAATGGACCTTACGCGGCCTGTCCCTGGCGAATTACTACTCAAGCCGCTATCGGTAGTTCGTAGAGCCCACGGGGCTTCTTGCAGACCACGAGAGGTGTTCTGCGGTACACTCCTGGCACAGTGGCCAGTTGTAACTCTCTACGCGAATCTAAGTCAACCTGTTGAATCAACACAATTATCCCTAACTGTACCGCACAGCCCCTGGTTCAGCATAATCAGTACGTTATTGATTTTACAGGCTCTGAAAATCCCCGTGTCGGCAGTTCGACCATGTCATGGAGTTGCTTCCGCGTAAGTCACTACATGTCTTCGTCGAACGCGATCGTGGTCCATGTCCGAATATGGCGTAGCGGTGTCCGCCTTGGTGACACTCTGTCTCTGTGGCTCTCCTTGTCAGCGAGTTGACTCGCATGTACCTCGGTAGAGCGTGCAATCGATAGGTCACCCAGGAATCTGTTCGTAATCCGGTGCTGCCCCGGATCGTGTTGCCGCGAAATCTGGCAGCACTATGACAGCCTGACTGTTTAACTTATTGAAATATATAAAAAGACCGAGGGTTCGAATCCCTCTCTCTCCGCCAGTTTTGCGATAAAAACAATCGGCTATAGAATCACAGAAACCCTCGGTCCGCTGGGTGCCCGTGTTAAATAGCGTGCATAGAATCAATTCCGTACCGAATCTCGCCTATCCTGACCCAGCGGTTTTTTTCAGCCAGTTAGACACGATTTTAGACACCGTTTTCAAGCTGGTTCCCTCGCTGGCTGGTCAGTCAACGAGTTTCTTTTGCGATAGGGTATCGAGCACCCCGATGAGCCGCCGCTTGGCTTTGTGTTTGCCTCGTAGCCCATCCAGCAGCCCCTGCCAATCCTCTAGACGGTGATTCCGTGTGTAGACCTTTTTCATAAAGCGCAGGTAGACTGCCGCCTCTTCATAAGCCTTCGGTTTGACCTGAGCGATTAGGCTGTCGACGATATCTTTCCAGATTGCGAGAGCAAGGTCAGGATGAGTATTGGCCACGGCCTGTGCCACCGTATTGTCTGTCTCACGGCCCCACCGATTGGTTTTGCACAGACGCTGGTAGAGGTCGACCACGTCTGCGGGACGCTTTTCCATAATAGCGATATCAATGAGCGTCTCTAGATCGGGAAACCGGTGATGGGTGGTTCGCTTTTTGATTGTTGGCGGCTCTACCTCGGGGGAAGGTAGCGGCCAGCTACTTTTCTTATCCGTTTGATGGCTGGATGCGGGGTGTCGTCCGGTTTCGAGATAACGAAGGACTTCGTCCCGCACGGCCGGCCAGCATTTCGATTTTTCGGCCGCTTTGCGTAGTTCGTTGAATTCTGTACTCGAGGGTCGGTCGAAGAAGTCCTGTGCCCGATAGGTCGCGACCAGGTCGTATCGCCGTTCTTTCTGCGCCATCGTGCTCAGCCGTTTTTGCAGGGTGGATGCAATGCCGGGTGCGTCTTCTACGGTACGCATATAGCCTTGTATGCACCATTGACGGGCCCGTTCCTTCTTACCGGCCGCCAGCAGCGCATCGGTCAGCAGTGGGTAGCATTGGCACGGGTCCGCCTCGTCTTCGAGCCGGGGGATTATCCTGTCGTTCCATCCGGCGCAACCATAGGCGTCTAGCAGCTGGTCCAGAAGTCTTTTGCGCCGATACCTATCGGCAAAGCTGGGGGTGCGCGGTTTCGACATGGCCTGCAATCGTGTTTCGAGTGTACCCGCGACCTCCCGCCAGTGGGCACGGCTGTATGCGCGCCGCTTAAGGAACTTTTCGGCGCCGTCCAGCAGGGAATACTCATCCTCCAGAGCCCTGTCGATTACCCAGAGCAGTTGCTTGGGCGGCGACAGAGAGGATTGCGGCAACGCCGCCAGCACGGCTTCCAGGCACGAGGCGATCGCCATGGCAGTTTGCCCCTCGTCATCGGATTGTTCGACCTGGGCATTACCTCTGGTCCAGAGTTCCGCACCAAGTTGTAGTACCGCGTCCGAGTGGCTCTGGCCCGCCAGTGCCCGCAGTTGTTCTTCGACGTGCGAGAAATCGGGCAGGCTACCTTCACCGCGCCAGTGGTTGTACCAGGCGGGCTCGGCGGTGAGATCCCGGATCTCCGATCTCAGCGCGCGAACGAGTTTGTCCACTTGGCCGCTGGCGAGCTGTTCATTTTCGATGATGTGCTGCCTGACGTTCCGGAACTGGCCACTCAGATCGACTAACAGGTTCAGCAATTCTTCGCGGCTTTTGTCCTCCAGGATCTTCCCGACCTTGGCCTGATCCTTTGTGTGCCTTGGCGTGGAGTTGTGTACCGAGTTGTCATCTGGCCATTCGTAGTCTTCTTCCGCGTCCTCATACAGCGCTTCGTAGAGATCGTTGTCCTCATCAAGTAGGGGAATCGTCTCCTTTCTCTTTACGTATTCCACAGCCGCCAGAATTACCGCCACAGCATGCTTGCACGGCCCCCATGAATAGGGACAGGTGCAGAAGTACTCGAAGTTGCCGGCTTCGTCGGCGCGGACCGATGTAACATACCGTTCGCGACCTGTTACCCATGCGACAAGGGTATTGCCCTCAGTGTGGGAGAGCTGGTCGACCTGCTTCACACAGCCCTTGCCCCGAGTGAGGATCTTCTCACCCGCCCAGTCGTGCAATTCGTCGAAGGTCAGCTCGCGCAGAATGCTGTTGATGGATTTCACTTTCTACTTTTCAGTTCTAATTCGGCGCGGCCAGTACACCACCCGGTAGCTCAACTTATGCCGCCACGCTTATTTGAACGTGCATTCCCGAATGTTGCCGTTTACGCATTACTCTTCGGGGTCCGTTGCTTCTTTGGCGGCAACAGCGATCTGGCCAATGGGCAAGAGCATAGCGATGGGCTCTGGTCGATCGCCGAGGGGGCCACTGACCAGGTCGATCGGTTTGAAGCCCAAGGACGAATAAAAGGTAACTGCATCCGGTTTGGCATCCACGACCACGCCGATGCAACCAACGCGATCCCGCATCTCCAGGGCAAGTGCAAGCATGGCGCGTAGTAACAAGCGTCCTATGCCATGGCCCTGGAATCTTTCGTCCACCGCCAGTCGGGCAAGGCGGAGGATGGGAAGGGGATAAGCGGGCAGGCGTCGGCGCAGGTTCTTCGTCAGCTTTTCTGCAACCATCTCCCCGCTGGAGACAGTGACAAAGCCGGTGATATGGCTGCCTTGGACGGCGATATAGGTCGTTCCAATATGGTATCGAAATTGATTTTGGCCCGCGTAGCGCTGGAAAAAGCGATCGAGGTCAATATTTCCACTGCGGAATTCGGTTCGGTCGTCCCGTGGTTCCAACCCCCGGACGCGAATTTCAAGCTTCGCGTTACCCACGGAACAACGTTTTCAGAGCTTCGGTTGGTTGGTCTTCCTGGATGATGCGTTCGGCGATCTCAGCCATTGCTTCTTCAGGCAACACCAACCGGGAGGGAATGATCAAATCCTCTGGGATCTCCCGCAATGCCTGAAGGTGGTGCTGCAGCGCCTGTTCGATCAGGTAGGCCTTTTTCACACCGCGACGCTTCACATACGCTTCAATCTCGGCCTTGGTCTCTTCCGAGATGTAGGCGGAAACTTGTGTGGTTGTGTGCATGCCAAATAATTCCCTACAGTTTTGTAGATTTATGTAGAAAATAGCATGCCGTGATGGGGTTGCCAAACTCCGGGTATTTTCCGGCTTTTGTTAGACATGATCTGGACGTGTTGGCGTTCTAAGCTAAGCTATTGAAACAAGGAAACATCGAACGTTCGAATTCCTCCCTCTCCGACAAATACTATTGAAAACAATAATTTAAAACGTCAGGAATCCCTCGGTACGACGAAGGCTGTTTCGGAAAACTTACATATTGTTCAGTCAGTTAATGTCTTCCCAAGGAACTGCAAAGCGTCGATTCCGGGAAAAACTGTCACGCCGCGCGCCACTCTATGCCAACCCACGGCGACGATACGCATACCTCGCGAAGGCGGAAGTGGAAATGCCGTTGGGTCTTGTTGGCTATTCCAATAACGTTTCGTTGTCGTCTTCCCGATACCCCATAGCTCGATAACCGACACGTCGTCTTTCGAACATTCGCGCGAGCATCGGTACCTTGCTGTCTACGTAGTCCACGATTCTTACTTCGTGTTTTCCGGGGTGGAGTCGATGCAGCCGGCCTGCATATTGTACGAGGGTGCCTTTCCAGGACACCGGCAGGGCAAGGAACAGGGTATCGAGCCGGGCGTCGTCGAATCCTTCCCCGATGTATCTTCCGGTCGCAAGAATAAGCCGCTCCTCGTCCGCCGGAATGGAGGCGAGCTGCGCTTCTATCTTCCGCCTTTCTTTCGCCGACCGTCCTCCCCGCAGAATGACGATATGCCGGACAAAGCCCTTTAATCGGTCGTGCAGTCGTTTCAAGTGCTCTTTGCGTTCCGTCAACAAGATGGGGGAGCGGCCTTCCTCCATGGCTATGAATACATCATGGACGATCTGATCGTTACGTTTCTCATCGGCAACCACTAAACCAAAGAGTCCCTGGATGGTGATCTCGGGCGCTTGTGCGGGAGCATCGAAGCCGGTCTCTCGGACTACAAGTCGATAATCGAAGGGGGGTTGTGCCAGGTGGCTGCGCGGATCGGCTTTGAAGTGAACTGGACCGATCTGCATGTGGATGATGGGCTGGTGCCCGTCTCGGCGCTGGGGCGTGGCCGTCAGGCCGACCACATAGCGCGCATTGACCTCGGAGAGAACCCGCTCGAACGAGACAGCCGGCAGGTGATGGCACTCGTCAACGATTATCTGCCCATACTGAGCGACGATGTCGTCCACCGAATCTTTGCGCGACAGGCTCTGGATCATGGCGACATCAACTTGCCCCGTCAGCCTGCGCTTTCCACCGCCAATCTGGCCGATCGATTTGGCATCGCGGCCTAGAAAGATGCCGATTTGCGATCGCCACTGCTCTAACAGCGGTTGCCGGTGTACCAGGACCATGGTGTTGCACTTGCGTTCGGCGATCAGATAAGTGCCAAGTACGGTCTTTCCGAAACCGGGTGGCGCCACGATCATGCCATTGTCGTGCTTCTCCATGTTTGTCACGGCTTGGAGTTGGGCCTCGGTCAGCTCGCCGAGAAACGTCGCTTCGATAGGTTCGCCAACGTATCTCAGGTCTTCCAAAGCGAGGTGACTCTCGTGTTCCCGGAGTACTATCCGCACGCCGTCCAGGCACCCGCGCGGCAGGCCGATATATTTGTCGTGATCTTCGGCACAGGAGATCACGCGGGGCGTGAGTGCCGTGGAGAGCCGAAGATTCTGCTTCTTGTAGAACTCGGGGTTCTGGAATGCGGCCAACCTTTTGATCTGGTTGATCAAGGCTGACGGAAGCCCCGCTTTCTCAACGTAGAGCCGCTGGGAAAAGACAGCCCGAACTTCGCGAGGGATGGGCTCGTTGATCGGGACGTGCTTCGGTTTCCGGGACGGCGATCTCAGCCAAGGGCTGGCGTCAACGTCATCTTCGCCCATGTCGGCGGTCTGAAGGCCTATCACCCGGCCGCGTGTGGTGGCCTCCATGGCGATGCTTTCCACGTTCTCCACTGGTATCGGTACCAACGACGCCAGAAAGCCCCACTGATCCGGTAAGGGCTCCAGCGAATCGTCCAGAAACACGGTGTTACCTCCCTGCCGGTGCTGGTACTGAAGCGGCAGCGCGATCAGGTTGCCGAAACCACCGTTCGGCAGGGTGTCCTGGTTCGGGAAAAGCCGGTCATAGGAGGCCATGCTGAGCTGGTGTCGCCTCGCCATGGTTTCCGTAATCAGATAGCTGCCCATTTTCCTGGCCGTTGCGGCAGCAATCGGAGTGCTAAAGAAAAACCAGACATGAGCGCCGTTACCCGAACGGGAACGCTCGATGGCATAGGGAACGCTGTTAAGCTGGCAGGTTTCCATGAACGCAAGAACATCTTCCCGCCAACATGACTTGTCAAAGTCAGCAGCGAGAAACCAACAGGTCTCGTCCCGGAGCATGGGGTAGACGCCGATGACGTGCCGTCCCTGGAGATGGCCCAGAACTGTGTCGGCCGTTACCGGTAGGAAGGCCTGATTGGGGCACTCGCCACATTTCACCCGAGGTTTTTCGCATACCCCGCGCACCCATTCGTTAGCACAGGCAGGTGAGTAGCCTTTCTTGCCGGTCTTCTGGTTTCGCCATAGCTTGGGATGCACATCGTCCCGACCTCGGAAGAGACGGCGAAAAAGGGTGACCTTATCGTCTGGAGTAAGAATCGTAGTGGTGGAAACCTGATGAGTGCAAACGCTACTTGGACTGTGTATGTTCTGATGGGCGCCTTTTTCGAAACACTCCCTCAGCAACTGGAGTTCTGCTTCGACCTCTTTTTTCTGCTTAAGCAAATTGGCAAGTTGCTTCTCGGCCTTCGCAATTTTCTGAAGGATGGCGTCGCGGTCTGATACATCTACAGTCAAGTCAGGCATTGGGTGCTCTACCGCGTCTCAGATTCCCAGCGCCTCGACAAACTGTCGTGCGGAAACAATGTGGGTACCACCGATCGTGCCTAAGGCCAGCAGGTCTTTCTTGTTCCCTGTTACGAGATACTGTGCCTGACTCGCTTCCGCCATAGCCAAAACGGATTTATCGTCTGGGTCGGGCGATAATTCCACGGTTGGCAGTGTTTCGAGGACCGCCGCCTGATGTCTCAGCCCGTTGACGAGGTTGCCGGCCTCTGCCGGCTTGAAGAAACGGCGGAGTTTAGAGTACCGGAAAACACGACGGAATTCATCGAGCTGCCACTCAGTCGTAACCAATTCGAATCGCTTCTTACGCC
>Ga0316189_10002984_pt1 | contig 16480 bp, 18 predicted proteins | sample LowCovwburrow_MG_FD_204930 | JGI IMG/M metagenome (GOLD analysis project Ga0316189, IMG submission 204930) | Coastal sediment microbial communities from Maine, United States - Lowes Cove worm burrow | ecosystem: Environmental > Aquatic > Marine > Coastal > Sediment | place: USA: Maine... | reverse complement strand
CAGCTCGCCAACGCGCTCAATGCCAAGCTGTTTCATGTCGCGGCGCAAATTGGCCAATGGCTTTTCATTTAAAAAACCTGTTTGATAATAGGAGCCGTAGGGCAGTAACTCACCACGGGTCACACCAATGAACAGGTCATGATATTCCGTATCGGCCGCTGCCGGATCAATCTTTTGGGCAATTTTGGCAAAATTGTCGATGGCCTGACCTAACTCACTGTCATCTCCGGCAAGATCAGCGGCAATATTCAGGCTGTTCTGATCAGGGGGAGCGGACAAAAAACCGGCCAACAGACGATACATTTGTGCCCGAAGTAGATCTTCAGCACTAGGCGGTGTGGTTACCTCTGTACCAGCTTCGTTATTTTGTTTATAGATTTCAGCCGCTTGCAATTGACCTGTCTCTCCCGTCTGCGTTTTGAACGCTTATCATTCGTGTTAGATTGCATCTATTTGCGACATTTTGACAGTATACTAAAGTAGTATATCGCTGATTTGGCAGATTCCCTTTGTATGAGTTCTTTAGGTTTTGTGACAAGGATTTTACGTGGATAAATTTATTCTGGCCCCCATGCCTGATGACCCCGAATTGTCGGTTCCGGTGACCGGTGTTGATCAGGACGGGGTGACAACGCAGGTGTCGGTTGTCACCGAGCGCCCGCTGACGCTGTTTTTGAACGGTCAGGAAATTGTCACCATGATGACCATTGGCGATCACCCCGAATTACTGGCGGTCGGCTATCTGTTAAACCAGAACATGATCAGGGCTGATGATGAAATTACCGCCATTGACCACGACAAAGATATCGAAACCATTGTCGTGCGCACCAAGCGCAAAACCGATTATGAGGAAAAGCTGAAGAAGAAAACCCAAACTTCGGGCTGTGCGCAAGGCACGGTTTTTGGCGATATCATGGAAGAGTTCGATGATATTGAATTAAACGAACAGGCGCACGTCAAAACCTCGTGGCTGTATGATCTGCAAAAGGAAATCAACACCGCACCGTCGCTTTACCTCAAGGCCGGGGCCATTCATGGCTGTGTGCTGTGCCAAAAGAATAAACCGCTGATCTATGTGGAGGATGTCGGGCGGCATAATGCGGTTGACAAGATAGCCGGGTATATGTTCCTGAACAACATATCACCGGATGACAAATTGTTTTATACCACCGGCAGGCTGACCAGCGAGATGGTGATCAAAACCGCCAAAATGGGCATCCCGATCTTATTGTCACGATCGGGCTTTACCGCCTGGGGAGTGGAACTGGCCCGGCAGGTGGGGATGACGCTGATCGGTCGAATGCGGGGAAAACGGTTTATTGTATTAGCAGGACAAGACAGGGTTGATTTTGATCATGACCGAACAGGAAAAGAATAACAGAAGTGACCATCACCCGCCGATTTTTGGCGTTATTGGCTGGAAAGATTCGGGGAAAACGACACTGGTTGAGCGGCTGATTGAGGAGTTTACCATTCGCGGCAAAACCGTTTCGGCGGTCAAGCATGCCCATCATTCGTTTGAAATTGATCACGAGCATCGCGACTCATACAAATTCCGCTCAGCCGGGGCACGGCGTACGGTGGTGGTATCACGCAACCGCTGGGCGATGATCCATGAATTGCGCGAAGAGGCAGAACCTTCGCTGAATGAGCTGCTTGATCATGTGGGGCCGTGTGATCTGGTGCTGATCGAGGGCTACAAAAACGCCCCGTTTAACAAAATCGAAGCCCGCAACAGCGCCAATAACAACAAGGCGCTGTCCCCCGAAGATGATCATATTGTTGCTGTGGCGATACGCGGTGAAATGCAAACCGATACGCTGCCGGTATTTGATATTGATGATATTTCAGCCATTGCTGACTTTATCGCTGAAAGAACGGGAATATCTGCGTAAAGTTTATAGGAGACCGATGAGGGTTGCTGTTGGTATATGTGCTCTGGTTATTCTGGTGATTTCATCTGCCAGTGCTGTTGCAGGTGATGTCAAAAAGGGGCGCACGCTTTCACACCAGCATTGTTCGCGCTGTCATGTGATCGGTGATTTCAACCGTAATGGCGGCATCTCCTCAACCCCGTCATTTCAGTTGCTGGTTAATGCACTGAGCGATTATGAAGAGCGCTTTGATACTTTTTACGCCCGCCCACCGCACCCGGCAGTGATTATTATTGAAGGTATCAAAAAGCGTGACGACTTGCCCTATAATGCGGCACCGGTCAGGCTCACGCTGAAAGCGGTTGAAGACATTGCTGCTTTTGCCAAAACGCTGAAGAAGAAAAAGTAGGTTCAGAGCGGTTTGGCGATATTGGTGTCGGCCAGATGCTGGCGCAGCATTTCGGTATATTGCTCGACCATGTGCTTGACGAATTCCTCATGCTTATCGACTTCTAAAATGGCGTTGGCAACATAAGCGTTATAGCGCGCGGCCGCATAAAGAAAAGCCATATGAAGCTCGGTTGCCTGAATGGTTTTGTTCTCACGGTTGGCAACGTCGATAAATTTATCAGCTATTTTTAAAAAGGCTGTGGTGTCGAGATGGCCCTGCTTGCGGTCCAGACGGCGTTCGTTTCTGCTTCGTTTATCTTCCATACTCTTTCCTGTTCACTTGTCTTTGACTGGCAATCGCCAAAAATCTTGCTGGCCAATTGAGCTGGCTGTACTATACGGTATTCGTTCGGGAATGTAATTCAATCTATGGAGTGACAGATTGGGAGAAATAGGACAGGCATTTGCGATTGCCTTTGATCTGGTGGTATCGCTGGACAGCGATCTGCTGGAGATTGTTCTGTTGTCGCTCAAGGTATCGCTGACTGCTTTGGCCATTGCCTGCTTGCTCGGTTTTGCGCTGGGTGCAGCATTGGCCTCTTTGCGCTTTCCCGGTCGGAAAGTCATTATTGTCATCATCAATGCACTGATGGGACTGCCGCCGGTGGTGGTTGGTCTGGTGGTATATTTAATGTTGTCGCGCTCGGGACCGTTGGGGGTGCTGGGTCTGCTTTACACACCAACAGCAATGATCATCGCCCAGATCTTGCTGATTACACCGCTGGTTGCGGCTTTGTGTTTTCAGGTGTTGCGAGATTTGCACAGTGAATATGATGAATTCTTTCGATCCTTGAATATGAGCGCCTTCGACAAGATGAAAACCCTGTTGTGGGACGCCAGGTTTTCGCTGATCACAGTCGGGCTGGCCGGATTCGGACGGGCGATTTCTGAAGTCGGGGCGGTGATGATTGTCGGTGGCAATATCAACCATGTAACCCGCATTATGACAACAGCCATTGCGCTTGAAACCTCAAAGGGTACGCTGGCGCTGGCGCTGGCGCTGGGCATTACCCTGATTGTTATTTCAGTGGCCATCAACAGTGCTGCCATGTATATTGGCGTTTCAGCTAAACGGCGGGCCTATGCTTAACCAGATTAAAGAATCAGCAGCAGTTAAAGCTGCCACCCCGCACCTTGCCCAATGTCAGCCAGTGACCTTCAAGGATGTTTGTCTAAAAGTCGATGGCAAACCGCTTATTCGCAATATTTCGTGCACATTGAACACCATTGGCAAGACAGTGATTCTTGGCCCCAATGGTGCCGGTAAAAGCCTGTTTCTGCGCTTGATGACCGGGTTGATCAAACCAACATCTGGAACGATCAGTGGGGGTATTGAAAAACGCACTGATGAGAGCGGGCAACCGGCTGTGTGTTATTCTCTGGTCTTTCAGAACCCGGTTTTGTTACGCCGTTCGGCCTATGAAAATATCGCTTTTGTCTTGCGCCAGCAAAAATGCCCGAAAGGCGAGATGGCCGACAGAGTGGCCGCCGCCCTGAAACAGGCCCGACTTGAGGGACGGGCCAAAACCCCTGCCCGACGCCTGTCAGGCGGTGAACAGCAGCGATTAGCACTGGCCCGGGCACTGGTGGTTAATCCGCCTGGATTATTGCTTGATGAAGCCACCGCCAGCCTTGATCCAGCCTCAACAGCGATTGTTGAAAAAATGATCCATGATGCCGATACAGCAGGTACTAAAATCGTATTTGTCACCCATGACATTCGTCAGGCCAAGCGGCTCGCAGATGATATTTTATTTGTCGATGAAGGCCAGATACTGGCGCATAAACCGGCACGTGATTTCTTTAAAGACCCCGGCAGTGACAAGGCGCAGGCCTATCTTGATGGTCGTATCATATTATAAAAAAGAGGGAAAAAATGGACAAGCAGACCCAAACCGAACTGGAAGCTGCCGCTTATCGCGGCCTTGTTGAGCATTTGCGCAAGCGCACTGATGTACAGAACATTGACCTGATGATCCTGGCCGGTTTTTGCCGTAACTGCATGGCTAAATGGTACAAAAAAGCGGCCCATGAAAAAGGTATTGACATGGACTATGCCGAAGCGCAAGAAATTGTATACGGCATGCCTTATTCACAATGGAAGTCGGACCACCAGTTGAAAGCAACCCCGGAGCAGCTTGCTGCTTTTGAGGCTGCAGATAAAGCAGAGATATAGCAAAAATGAAAAATAAAATTATAACAGCACTAACAGCCCTTGGTACCCTGGCAATGGTTGCAACCGGCACCATCGCCAATGCCGAAGAAAAAAAGTCAATCATCATTCAATCGACCACATCAACCCAGAACTCGGGTTTGTTTGATCATATTCTGCCAATGTTCAAAGAGCAGACCGGTATTAACGTAAAGGTTGTTGCGGTTGGCACCGGTCAGGCGCTGAAAAACGGGCGCAATGGCGATGGTGATGTTCTGCTGGTTCACGCAAAAGCTGCCGAGGAAAAATTCATTGCCGAAGGTTATGGAGTCAAGCGCTTTGATGTCATGTACAATGATTTTGTTATTGTCGGTCCCAAAAGCGACCCTGCCAAACTGGGCGGCACCAAAGACATTATTGGCGCTCTGAAAAAGCTGGAAAAAGCCAAGGTCCCCTTTGCCTCGCGCGGCGATGATTCCGGCACCCACAAAAAAGAACTGCAATTGTGGAAAACAGCCGGCATCGATATTTCAACTCACAGCGGCACCTGGTACCGCGAAACCGGCTCAGGCATGGGCGCCACGCTTAATGTGGCAGCCGGTATGGGTGCATATGTGATGAGTGACCGGGCAACATGGCTGGCGTTTAAAAACAAGGACAACCTTGAAATTCTCAGCCAGGGTGACCCGATGCTTTTCAACCAATATGGCGTTATGCTGGTCAACCCTGAAAAACACCCGCATGTGAAAGCCAAAGCCGGACGCGCCTTTATCAACTGGCTGACTGGCCCCAAGGGACAATCCGCCATTGGTTCTTATAAACTCAATGGCAAGCAGCTGTTCTTTCCAAATGCCAAAGGCGGCGCGGTGTGAGCTAAATCCGGCGCTCAAGTCAGCTAATCTTGCCGAGCAACTCAAGCAATTTTTTTTGTTCTGAAGTGGTGAGCGGTGAGAGGTTTTGCGCCGTGATGTCTTTGGCCAGCGGGATGGCTCTGGTGATCAAATCTGTGCCCTTTTCGGTCAGCTCGATCAGATTACGACGGGCATCGCCGGGGTCACATTTGATCACCACCAGATCACGGCTTTTCAACCGGTCAACAACGCCCTTGATGGTGGCCGCATCCATGGCTGTGTGACGACCCAGTTCGTTTTGCGACAATGTTTGTTGTTGATGCAGGACCACCAGGGCAGCGAATCTTGTCGGGGTCAGGTCTGGCAGCATGTTTTCTGAAAATATTATGCTGTGACGCTGGGAAGCCCGACGCAGAATATGGCCAATTTGCGCGCTTAACTTATATTCCAAGATTATTTCATCAGTATCCGTCATCTTGTCTGTCGCCTTTGGCTGATGTCTACATAAAGTAGTAAGGTGTTTTCCATTGAAACACCAAAGGTTTTTTTGTTAGTATACAAACTAACAGGGAGGATATCGATATGCAGCAAAGCTCGAAACTGGTAATCCGCAACATTGGTCTGATCTTGTCAGGCATGCTTAAAAAGCCGATACTTGATGGCGATTGCATAGTTGCCGTTGATGGCAAAATCAGTGCCATTGGCTATGAGAATGACCTTGATACGGACCAGGCAGGTACGGTTGTTGACGCCAAGGGGATCAGTCTGTCACCGGGCCTGATTGACAGTCACGTGCATCCGGTAATCGGTGATTATACACCGCGCCAGCAACAGCTCAACTGGATAGATTCGTGCTTGCATGGCGGGGTGACAACGATGATTTCTGCCGGGGAAGTGCATATGCCCGGTCGGCCCAAAGATATTGTCGGCCTGAAAGCCATGGCGATTGCCTCACAGCGCTGGTATGAAAATTTCCGTCCGTCGGGGGTAAAAATACTGGCCGGGGCACCGGTGATTGAAGAAGGCATGGAAGAGCACGACTTTAAAGAACTGGCAGAAGCCGGGGTCAAGTTGCTCGGTGAAGTGGGGCTTGGATCGGTCAAAACCGGCGAGACCGCCCAGCAGATGGTTAAATGGGCGCGCAAATATGGCATCCAGTCAACCATTCACACCGGTGGCCCGTCGATTCCCGGCTCTGGGCTGATTGACAAGGACATCGTGCTGGAAGCTGATGCCGATATTATCGGTCACATCAATGGTGGTCACACCGCCCTGCCCGATGATCAGATTACCTGTTTGTGTGAAAGTTGCAGTCGGGGCATCGAGATTGTCCATAATGGCAATGAACGGGCCGGATTGCTGGCCATGCGTACTGCGTTCGAGATTGGACAGGCCGAGCGGATTATTCTTGGTACTGATTCACCGGCTGGCTCGGGGGTTCAACCTTTGGGTATATTGCGGATGATCGCCCTGCTCTCAAGTCTTGGCGATATTCCGGCTGAAACAGCGTTTTGTTTTGCCACCGGCAATACGGCACGGATGCGTGAACTCGACAGCGGCACCATTGAAGTTGGAAAATCAGCCGACTTCATTCTCATCGACAGGGCCCAGCATGCGCCAGGCAAAGATATGCTGGAAAGCATTCACCAGGGCAATCTGCCCGGTGTCGGCATGACAATAATTGATGGTGTGGTGCGATCAGCCCGCAGCCGCAACACGCCTCCGGCAACGACCTTGCCAGAGGTGGTTTAGCTAGTGGGATAAGCCGTAGAGGTTTTTGGCTGAGGCCGTTGCCGGTTTTTTTGCGCTCACGCTGTCGCCCTTCGGGCTGCGCTCCGCGGGGGCGGCGCAGTAGCGCCGGGGCCTCAATGGCCCAGTCCTCACTGGCGTTCGTCCGCTTCGAAATCACAGCTAATTATAAGTTCGCTATGGATTCTCAGTTACTTATGAAGCCGCAGCCGGACGAGCGAACATTTATGTTCGTGAGGACTAGCCGCGACCGCGGCTCGGCCGGTCAGGCCGCCCCCGTGGAGCGCAGCCCGAAGGGCGACAGCGTGAGCGATATAGACTCAAACCGATAGATACGCATCCCGTGTTTCGGGGTCTTTATCCAGATCGGCAAAGCTGCCGTCAAACTGGTTTGTGCCGCTTTCTATGATGACGGCGCGGTCGGCGACTATTCTGGCAAAGTGAAGGTTTTGCTCTGAAATCAGAACCGTCAGTCCCTGCTTTTTCAGTTCCAGAATTGTGTTGGCCATTTGCTCGACAATAATCGGGGCGATGCCTTCTGAGGGTTCATCCAACAACAGCAAAGACGGATTGCCCATCAAGGTGCGGGCGATGGTCAGCATTTGTTGTTCACCACCAGACAGCGCGCGGCCCCGGTTGTTACGGCGCTCGGACAGGTTGGGAAACAGGTCAAACAAATCATCAAATGACCATGTCGGCACACCGTCTCGGGCAGGCTGGCGACCAACCTCGAGGTTTTCCAGAATGGTCAGGTCAGAGAATATCCGGCGCTCTTCGGGCACATAGCCAATACCGGCCTTGGCGATTTTATGGGTTGGCCATTTGGTGATGTTCTGACCGGAAAAATTGACAGTGCCACTGGCCGGGCGGACCATCTGCATGATCGATTTCATGGTGGTTGTTTTACCGGCCCCGTTACGGCCAAGCAGGGCAACGACCTCGCCACGACCGACCGAAAAGCCGAGATCGCTGAGGATATGGGCCTTGCCGTAAAAGCTGTTGATGTTTGAAAGCTCAAGCATGAGCGCCCTCCCCGCTTTCTGACTGATCGGCAAAGACGGTGCCGCCACCGAGATAGACTTCGCGGACATGCGGATCATCACGCACTTGATCAACACTGCCATTGGCAATCAGTTCTCCACGGTTGAGAACCATAACCCGGTGGGCATGGGCAAAAACCACATCCATATCATGTTCGGTAAACAGCACGCTGATGCCTTTTTCTGCAACAATGTCGGCGGTCAGTTGCATCAGGGCGATGCGTTCGCGCGGGGCCATACCAGCGGTTGGTTCATCCATCAGCAACAGACGCGGGCTGTGGGCAAGGGCAATGGACAGCTCAAGGCGTTTGAGGTCGCCATAGGCGAGAATGGCCGCAGCCCGGTCGGCCTGCTGCGCCATGCCGACCAGTTCAAGCAGTTTTATCGCCTCATCCCTATACAAATCGCGGGCATGGGGGAGAAATGAAAACAGACGGTTTTTATCCGAAATAATGGCCATCTGGACATTCTCAACCACCGTCATTGAGGGATAGGTTGCGGTGATTTGAAAAGTGCGGCCAACCCCTTTGCGCCAGATGGTGCGCGGTGGCAGGCCGATCAGGTCTTCACCTTCAAATTTTACCTCTCCGGTATCAGGTTTCAATTGCCCCATCAGCATATTGAAACAGGTGGTCTTCCCGGCGCCGTTTGGCCCGATCAGCGCCAGCAATTCACCGGCGGCAACCTCAAAGCAAACGTCTTTGACCGCGTGGTTGCCACCAAAGGACTTGTTCAGACCACTGACTTCAAGGACACTCATGATCTCACCTCGTCTGATTTGATGATGCCCCAGCGGGCCGCCAGTTTGCGGCTGGTCCCGGCAATGCCTTCAGGGGCCAGAATAACCACCACGATAATCAGCAGGCCAAGGGCCAGACGCCAATATTCAAAACGGGTGAGATAATCCTGCATTAATGACAGGGACGTGGCACCGACAAGCGGCCCGGCCAGGGTTTTAACCCCACCAAGGAACACCATGATCAGGGCATCAAACGATTTGGCGATTTCCAGCTCGGTCGGAAAAACACTGCCCTTTGAAAAAACAAACAATGCGCCTGAGAGACCGGCCAGTCCACCGGCGAAAACAAAGGCCACATATTGCACCCGTTTGGTGTTGATGCCGGTGGCTTCAGCCCGCCTGAAACTGTCGCGGGCGGCCCGCAAGGCATAGCCGAACGGTGCATGTGCTGCATGGCGCAAAATGATAATCCCGCCAATGCCCAATACCATGGTCAGATAGAAAAACACCGTCGTGTCAGAGGCCCAAGCTGAGGGCCAGATGGACACCATGCCGTCATCACCGCCGGTTACCTCGCCCCACTGGAAGACCAGCGACCACAGCAATTGTGAAAAGGCCAGGGTCAACATGGCGAAATAAACACCGGTCAGGCGGATACAGAACCAGCCGATGATAATGGCCAGAAAACCGGCAATGATCGGGGCGAGAACAAAGGCCAGTTCCATTGGCGACCCGGCATAGTGAACCAGCAGGGCTGCGGCATAGGCACCGCCGCCAAAAAATGCTGCATGGCCGAAGGAGACCAGACCACCTAGGCTGAGAATGAAATGCAGGCTGGCGGCAAACAGGCAGACAATAATGATATCAATGGTCAGAACGAGGGTGAATTTGCTGCCAAGCAGCGGCAGGGCTGCCAGGGCCAGAACCAGCAGGCCGACAATCATTTTGCCGCGAGCGCCAAAAGGCACCAGCGGCTTTTCAGGCTCACCAACCTGGCCGTGTTCGCCAGCAACTTCTTCACGGCCCATCAGGCCATAAGGTTTGATGATCAGCACCACAGCCATCACCACATACATCAGAACCAGCGTGCTTTGCGGGATATAGCGGACACCAAAAACGTTGAGCACCGAGATCAGCACCGAGGCAATAAATGCACCGGGCAACGAGCCCATACCGCCAATGACCACAACAACAAAGATTGAGGCGAGTATGGTGAAATCCATCAACAGATCAGCACCGCCCTTGGGCAACTGCAAGGCACCGCCAAGGCCTGCCAGCATGGCACCGAGAAAAAATACCCCGGTAAACAGCCAGGACTGATTAACGCCCAAAGCAGCGACCATTTCACGGTCTTGGGTTGCGGCACGCACCAGCACGCCAAGCCGGGTTTTGGTGATGAGATACCACAGGGAAAACAAAATGAACGGGGTGATGGCGATCAGAGCCAGATCATATTTGGGCACCGGTTCGCCGAGAATGCGGATAACACCTTTAAGACCGGGCGCCCGCTGACCGAGCAGATCTTCAGCCCCCCATGTCAGCAGGGCCAAATCCTGAATAACGAGAATAACGCCAAAGGTGGCGACAAGTTGGAACAGTTCAGGAGCGCGATAGACCGGGCGCAGCACCAGCATTTCAACAATCACCCCGACAATGCCAACCGCCAGCCCGGCAATCAGGATGGATGACCAAAAACCAAAGGCGCCGGGCAACAACTGCATGGTTGAGTAGCCGATAAAGGCCCCGAGCATGTAAAACGAGCCGTGGGCGAAGTTGACAATCCGGGTGACACCGAAAATCAATGACAGGCCGGAGGCAACCAGAAACAAGGCGGCGGCATTAGCAAAGCCGGTCAGAAGTTGTGCAATAAATGGGCCCATGGTGGTTTTCTTTATTGGAAAAGGAAAATGATTTGCTCACCGTCATTCCCGCGAAAGTAGGGATCCAGTGCCGCAAAGCTCAGTCGTTTGCAGCCCTGGATCCCCGGGGCAAGCCCGGGGATGACATGTGTTGTTGTGTTGGCAGACCTTTGCCTATTTGGCAGCAGGCCGCATGGCTTTGACTTCCTCATCAGATGGCAGGTAGTTTGCGCCTTCTTTATAGGACCAGTCGACCATGATGCCTTTGCCGTCTTTGAGCTTGGTTTTACCCACAAAAGCACCGGCTGTTGCCTGATGATCAAGCGCCCGGAAGTGAACTTTTCCAAGCGGTGAATCAAAATCAAGACCCTTGAAAGCCTTGACCAGTGCTTCGGTGTCAGTGCTCCCCGCTTTGGTGATGGCCGCAGCAATACTCTGGACGGTCATATAACCCACCAGTGAACCGATACCCGGGCGTTCGTTGTATTTTTTCATATAGGCATCAACAAAGACTTTGTTGGCACCGTCCTTGAAATCATACCAGGGGTAGCCGGTGACGATCCAGTTTTCCGGGGCTTCGTCTTTCAGCGGGTCAATATATTCCGGCTCGCCGGTCAGCAGGCCAAGCACCAGACGGTTGTCGAACAGACCGCGAGTTGAACCTTCGCGGACGAATTTGGCCAGATCACCGCCAAAGGTGACATTGTAAATGGCATCAGGCTTGGCAGCTTCAATGGCCTGAACCTCGGCACCGGCATCGATCTTGAACAGACCGGGCCATTGTTTGGTAACGAACTCAACGTCAGGCCGCAGTTTTTTCAGGGCTTTCTCAAAAGCAGCAACCGCGTCCTTGCCATAGGCATAGTTGGGGGCAATTGTGGCGTATTTTTTAGCCGGGTTTTTGGCCGCTTCTTCAGCCAGCATGGCGGCCTGCATATGGGTTGAGGCGCGCAGGCGGAAGGTATATTCATTGCCCTTGGCCCAGACCAGCGCATCGGCCAGCGGTTCAGCAGCAAGATAAACCTGTTTCTTCTGACCGGCCCATGAGGCAAGAGCCAGACCAACGTGGCTGAAAATGGTGCCGGTAATCATCACAGCGCCATCGCGGGTGATGAGTTCTTCAGCAATTTTTACAGCTTCACCTGGCTTGCCCTGGTCATCGCGATAGATGAATTCCAGTGGTTTGCCAAGCACACCACCGGCGGCATTGACTTCACCAAGGGCCAGTTCGAGGCCGTTTTTGTAAGGTGTGGTAAAAGCGGCCATGCGCTTATAGTGGTTGATTTCACCGATCTTGATGGTGTCAGCGGCATAGGCTGCCATGGATGACAGGCCAATGGCCCCTGCCATGGCCAAGCCGGTTATTTTATTAAACAGTTTCATAACTTCCTCCCTGTTTGTCTGTAAGTCTACAATTAAAAAAATGGTTGTCCTTGATGTTTGTCGCTGTCAGCTTATCGGGTTCATATGTCAATATCAAACCGGATTTACGAAGCGACAATGGCGTTTTCCTCCTTTTCTATCAAATCCTCTATGCGTTTACGGTAAACCAGCGGTCCCTTGTCGATGGCAATGCGCACCGGACGGCGGGTTTGGGGCCGGTTTTCTTCTTCCTGAATGGCTTCGAGTATTGCCTTGTCTTCGGCAAAAGCCGTTCTGAACAGTTGATCCAGTGTTTGCGAAACAGAGTCATCGTTAATGGCGGTGTTTCGCAGGTGCATCCAGCGGTCGATGGTGTAATCCTCGGTTACGGGGGTGAGGAAATGGATGGCAAACAGGCGCACTCCCTTGTCGCGCTCATCTTCTGCCAGATTATCCTGCGTAGCAGCACTGCCAAAATCGATGACGGCAATTGAGGGCAGGTGCAAATGATAGTAATGCCAGCGGTCTACGTTACCTTTGAAGTTGCCGAAGTTTTTGAAAAAACCGATCGGCTCGGAATCGCGTATCCAGCGCCAGGCAAGAACCGCCTCACCATCGGTTGCGGTGTGAACCGGAATATCCTCGCTGGCGGCGTTGCCAAGGGTGGTCGGGTGAACAAAGCTGACATGGGCCGGGTCAACGAGATTTTCAGCAACATTGAGATAGTTTGATTTCAGATGCAGCGCCTCGCCCTGATGGGCATCCCAGGCCGGGTCGGTAAATTGTGGCAGATCAAAGATGCTGTCGGTGTCGGCCAGCGCCGGATCACCCATCCATATCCAGACAATATCGTGCTTTTCATGCACCGGATAAGCCACCACATCGGCTGACTTTGGCAGATTGTCCTGACCAGGTACGCGGATACATTTGCCAGCACAGTCAAAGGTCATGCCGTGATAGCCACACTGGATGCTGTCACCAATGCGCTTGCCCATCGACAAGGGCAACAGGCGGTGCGGACAGCGGTCTTCAAGGGCTGCAATTTCACCGGTTGAAGCGCGGAAGAAGACGATATTCTGGCCGAGAATGGTCAGGGCCTGCAGTTCATCGCCAAACTGCGATGACCATCCAGCCACATACCAGGCATTTTTAACAAATTTCATATCGGTCTCCTCCTGTCTCTTTCCGGGTTCAGCGCAAACCGTCTTTTCCTTCAGCGTCTTTAGCTTCCAGACCACCAACCCGCGGCAAAGGCCGACCGCTGTCGGTGACAACTATCGCCACCAGAATTTCATTGGCCCGCGGGGCATCGTTGATGCGCACTTCCATGGCATCGAAATGCGAGCGGACATAGGCGGCATCCTTGTGGCCGAGCGGCACATCAAGCGGGGTGCCAAGGCCACCCATTTTCTTGGAGGACGGCACAAGGGCTGCACCCTTTTCCACCGCCGCCCGCAACGGGCCGCCAAGACGCGGGTGCAAAATGGCAGCGGCGTGTTCCAGCTCGCCATTCTCACCGACAATGGCACCCTTGCCATAGCTTTCTACCTGCGCCGGTTCAATGCCAAGCGCAGCAACAGCGCGCTCGCCCAGCAGTGTGCCGAGTTCAGCCCCGATGACCATCAATTCCTCAAGGTCCTCGTTGTATTTGCCGGCAAACGGGTTCTCGATAACGGCAATGGCCGCAGCACGACGGGTTGAAGGGGCGATTTGTTGGCCGATTTCCAGATGAATGTCTTCAACAATTGTGCTCAGTTTGCGAATCTTTGCGGTCAATTTTTCCGTGCTCATTTCAAGCCATCCTCTCCTTTAATTTCACTTGCCAGTAAACCGCCCGAACGTGAATGTACCCGCGGACCGGTGGTCATGACCAGAATGACCAGCATTTCGTCTGCCCGAGGCGCATCGTTGATGCCGACCTCAATTGAATCGAAATGCGAACGTACATAAGACGCATTGGCGTGGGTGACAGGTACATCAAGGCGCGCCCCGACAGGGCCGACTTTTTTGGTCGAGGCGACAATGGCTTTTGAGTCTTTAACCACTTCGCGCATAGAATAACCGCCCGGTGCGTGCCACAGAGCACCGTGTTCCAGCTCGCCGCCAGCACCGACAATGGCGCCCTTGCCATAACCCTCAATGGTTGCTGAATTCTCTCCCATGGCGGCAATTAGATCCTGTGCCATTTTCAGCCCCAGCGGTTTGAGGTCTTCGATGAACGGGGTGATTTCCTCGACATAGCGACCGGCATAGGGGTTTTTGATGACGGAAGCGATAGCGCCACGCCGATAGGGTTTTTCAGCCCGCGGACCACCTTCATGGAAGATATCTTCCACCGTGGTTATGGTTTTTCGAACAATGACTTCAGGCATGGGCAATCCTGTTTTGGTTTTTCGGAATTGTGGACAAATTGGAGTGTGGCGCAAAAGCAGGTATGACGTCAATCGGCCCGTCAATGATGCGTGTTTCTGACTGGAGGCTGAGGTAAGCTGCCTTGATGACCCCAGTCTGGCAGAGATAATCAGCATGTCGCTGACCGGCATCAAGCGCCATGGTTTTTTCTTCATGAGAAAGTTGACCGACGTCAACCGTCACCAGCCTGTTGCCGAGATCGCTGTCAGGGGCCAGATGACGGGCGGGCTGACGGACGATTTTTTCGCAATCAGACAGATCGACTTTGTTGGCAATAATGGTGGCGGCGGCATCGGCCATGGCGGCGCTGGCGGCAAAAACCGTCACACAATCGGCAATACCAAGGCTATGGCTGCGGCCATGACGGCCACTTGTGGCAATACCGTTTATGGCACTATCTGCTACTATGGTGGCCGTTGTCAGCAGTTCAGCGGTGCGCGGGTCAGTCACAATGCCGGTGCGGAATATCTCATCGCTGTGTGGGCTGATATAAAGGGCAATATCACCGCCATTGTTGACATAGGCTTTATCAAGCCGGGTGCCGTGGCACAAACATTTGAGTATTTCATCTGCCACCGCCCCGGCAACAGCCGCCATGGGAGTGATGAACTCGTCCGCATGCGGTTGAGTTGCTTTGGCCATTGCCTGGGCGATGGTGCCATGCATGGGCAAGGCATGGGGGAGTGGTGAGCGCAGCAGCGGCAGTTCATCGACCAGTTCATCGAGAACCGTTTGAAAACGCTCACTTGCCTGATGATAGGCTCTGGCGATTTCATCTTGTGCGCCAAAAGCTTCGATAATCAAATCAATGGGTCCGTGTTGCAAATGCAGGCGTTTTTTATCGGGTAGCAGGGTAATGATCATTTCTTGCCCCACTCATAATTTTCCGGGCTGGTCGGCCAGCTGTGTTCGTCCTTGTGGGCAAGCTGCTTTTTACCGCTCAGGCGATGATCTTTTTGCAAGCCTGTCTTGCCTGCAAGGGCATCTTCAATGTTTAAAACATAATCCATGTGGCCGCCAAGCGCTTCATAGTCCTGACGGCGCATAGTGAATTCTATCGGGGCCACCAGGGCCGGGGTCGGTACGTAACCAAAGGCGTTTTCCGGCATTTTGCAAACATCGGCCATCACCGTAATACCACCGCCGGGCCAGACATAGGCCGGGGCACCGCCACAGGAAATGCTGGTAAGGGCATCTTTTACCGAGCGGGTCAATTTAACCGGGTTTTCGGTTACACCAGAGCGCAATGAGCCGCCTGCCCCGCCCATGAACAGGACCGAACATAGTGCAGGCTCGCAATTTTCCTTGATCCGCTCGACCGACTTGAGCAGACGCTCAGGCATGGATTGTTCGACCGGTTGCAGGTCTTCATCAAGTTCGTAATAGGCAAATTGCTCGCCGGTGGTTGAGACCATGAACAGCGATTGCCCCGGTTTCGCCACAGTGGGTTTGAAAGGACCGAGAATTTTTAAGGGATCATCAATGTTGGTGCCACCCCAGCCGGTGCCCGGTTCTGCCACCTGAAAATAGCGGCCCGGTGTTGAGCGGCGACCATTGATCTTGATGCCGGAAGCTGGCCAGCCGATCACTTTACCAGCCTGATGTTCTGACATAACCCCGGTGATATGATCATCAACCACCACCACTTCATCAACCAGGCCCTGCCATTGTGAAGCAAACATGCCGATGGTGGCCGAACCGCAGCCGACCCGCATACGGTCTTCGCGCTGACCGTTGATTATGGGGGCGTGGTTGGCTCGAACCTCAACAGTTGCGCCGTCATCAATGGTCATTTCAACGGCCAGACCGTTACACAGATCAAGCAGGGTTTTGCAGGTAACGCGGCCCTCTTTTTTACCTCCGCCTGTCAAGTGGTGAACACCACCCAGAGACAGCATTTGCGAGCCATATTCAGCCGTGGTGACATGACCAACCGGTTCGCCTTCGACCCGCACCAGACTTTGTTCCGGGCCAAGATGGCGGTCGGTGTCG
>Ga0316189_10002983_pt1 | contig 16483 bp, 14 predicted proteins | sample LowCovwburrow_MG_FD_204930 | JGI IMG/M metagenome (GOLD analysis project Ga0316189, IMG submission 204930) | Coastal sediment microbial communities from Maine, United States - Lowes Cove worm burrow | ecosystem: Environmental > Aquatic > Marine > Coastal > Sediment | place: USA: Maine... | reverse complement strand
ATATTTACCTAAAAATTTCAATGCCTTAAAAGGGAAGCATGATATAGATTGGAGTTCTATTGAATTAATTGAAATAGAAGAAGAAGTTGAATTGGATTTCAACACGCAAGACTATTTGCCTGAAGGATTTGATCCTTATGAAGAAATTAATAGCATAAACGAAGTAACAGTGAGTCTTTATTAATTGGCTAAGAGTTGATAAGGACAAAAAAACCAGCAATTTTAATTGCTGGTTTTTTTTATGGGAATAACATTGGAACTAACGTTTTAAAGTGAAATGAGCCTTAAATGATTTCTCATTATTATTGTCGTCCAAATAATTAAGAATAAACCAATAATCTGAGCTTGGTAAGGGGTTTCCGTTAAAAGTTCCGTCCCAACCATTACCATTTGGGTTAAGTTGTTTTATTAATTTACCATAACGGTTATAGATTACAATTTTTGAAACCTTAATAGATTCAACACCTTCAATTTTCCAAGTATCGTTGGCGTTGTCATTATTAGGTGTAAAAAATCGCGGATAATCAAAAATGCTTTTTTCAATGATAATCTCTTTGCAATTGTCCAAATCACTTATAAAAAACAGGTGTGTGCCAAATGGGATGTTATCAAAAACATTTGAAGACTGGTATTCTCCATCATCCAATTTAAATTGATATTCACCATCTCCAACAACGATGACTTCAGCCGAGTTATTTTGCGAAAATATGTTAGACGTAATTATTACTTCGGCTCTAAATCCAGTAAATGAACCTACTAACTCAAACTCAATATCTGTGATTGTTTGACAAGGACCATCAGTAATAATAAAGTTCGCATATATACCTTCTGTTAGACCAGAAATCATAATACTACCAAACTCGTCAGCCATATAGGATGCTGCAATATTACTTTGATTAAACTCATACGTAATGTCATAAAAGGTATTGGCCTCCAAACCAGCCATAATAATTTTACCGTCATTTGTTTCGCAGACGGATGGATTGGTATATGAAATGTTCACAATTGGTGGTGGGGTAAAATTCTCATTAACATCTTCAAGGATATAATAATAAGTTAGCTCTACGGTCTCATTTGGTGCGATATTCCCTAAATTAAAAGCTATTGAAATGGCTTCGTCTATGTTAATTACTGAATTCCCGACCTGAGAATTATAGTTTTGACCATCCCAAATTTCGGAAGCAGATCGATTAAAAAAGCCGCCAAAAGTCACTCTTGATCGTTCATCTTTAGCATAAAAACTAATGTGAGATCCATCAATATCATTTTCGGTAGCACCTGGTGGCTGAGACGCTTTTACCAAACTAATGTTGTTTGCCAAATAGCCCTGTGAAATTAATTCAATATCGGTATTAAAATCATATGGATTATTTATAGACTGGTTGTTGTCCGGATCTACATTGTGCATGAAAAAAACATTACTTTTAATATCAGGAGTAGTATTGTTAATAAAAGTAGTCATTTTAATGAACAGGCCTTCCGTTGTAACATTATAGAATCTTTTAATATTTAAACCATCTACATTGCCCTCCCAAGTAATCTGTGCATAGTCTTCTTGACATGTAGATGAAATTATATTGGCAGAAGTCACTTTCCCAAATATGTCTACTGCCACACTTCGGTTGTTACTGTTATTATTGTAATTTACTCCATTTATTTCTATACCAAATCCCTCTTCTGGTATTCCTGGAGTAAAATAGTCACCATCGTAATCGGCCCAATCATTTTTGAGAGGATTGGCTATAAAACCAAATTGCCTATTGCCATCAGATTCTCTATTATCATGAAAATTAGGAGGTTTATTATCTGTTGTGGCACCAAAACTACCAACATTGCTAATTCCAATTTCCACATAATTACCTTTTGCCCAACCTTCGTCATCTATTTTGTGAACCTCTAACTGAGCAAAACCAAAATTAAAAGACAATATAAACATAAAGTAAAATAAATACTTGCCTAGTTTGATATTATCGGTCATTTTCATAGCAGACATTGTATAAAGTTAACAAAAAACTATTCGGAAGTTGAAATTATCCTATCTCATGCAAGAATTTAGCTATGAAATACTAAAAGGCAACTATTTATTGGGATTAATTAGAAGATATTATTTTGACTTTTATGATTGAAAAGGCCACTATAGTTGCGTTTAGGGTGTGTCAAAAGTTAAAATTTGTTAAATTACTATTATGTAATGCATAGTACTGTAACAAAATTAATTTATAGTCGTCTATTAAGTATCAATCAAATTTAAAAACCATAAATAATGAAAACAACCAGAACAAATAAAAGCCTATTGACTTTAATTCTTAGCGTAGCTTTTATATTTAGTATCAACGCTAAGATTTACGCAGATTTTGACTCAATAAATAACACTTTGAGCAGCGAACAGTATCAATTGGAAAAAATAATTTTTACCAATTTTGAAGATTCAAACTGTCAACTCGATATTAATGATGTTGAAATCATTGAAATAGATGAAACTGTTGACATTAATTTTGACACAACAACACATTTACCAGAAGATTTCAATGCCCTTAAAGGAATGCACGACTTGGATTGGAGTACCATTGAGTTAGTTGAATTGGAAGAAAATGTTGACTTGGGATTTGACACTCAAGCTTATTTGCCAAAAGATTTCAACGCCTTAAAAGGGAAGCATGACTTAGATTGGAGTTCTATTGAATTAATAGAGTTGGAAGAAGATGTTGACTTAGGTTTTGATACTAAAGCATATTTGCCAGAAGGATTCAATCCTTACGACGGAATAAATACTGAAAAAGAAATAATAGTAAGTCTTAATTAATATTATAAAGACTTAAACACAAAAAAACCAGCAATAGTATTGCTGGTTTTTCTTTTATTACAATTTGGCAATCAAAAGAATCTATATGGGTAAAAGTTTGAGATTGTTATCTTTTCTTAGCTATTAATAACAAAGAATCGTTATCCTCAAATTCCTTGTAGTCCTCTAGTAACAATATTTCAAAGTATTCATCAAAAAATTCCTTGAGTGTAGATTTTGTATGATAATTCACGAAAAGACCTTTAAAAATTTCAGAGCCTTCTCCTTTCCAAAACGAATGGCAAATAATGCCATTAGGGTTTAGACAATCTAATTGATGGTTAATGGATTTAGCGAGTTCTTCATCAGTTAAATGATGCAGTACTTTGTTTGAATAAAGGGCATCAAATGTTTTGTCCGTCTTTAATGTAACGGCATCTAATTCAAGAAAATCACCATTTGGATATTTTGATTCTAGCCTACTAAGAAATTGCTTTGAAAAATCAGACCCCGTTACATTATAAGCCTCAGATAAGATTTTCCAATCTGTTCCAGGACCAGAACCAATTTCAAGCAAAGTTGCATGTATGGGCAACACGTCTTTTAGCTTTTCAATAAGCTCAATTCCACTAACATCTTTTGCCAAATGGATATATTCTTCAACCGATGCGTCAGTTTTATAATACGGTTTTTTCATAATTAATCTTATAATTATCTAATAAAAAAAATACAAGCTTAATCTACTTCAAATGTTGATAGATGATAAACAGGAATTCCAGTATCTGTAATTCCTTCAATTTTCAAGGCATAATTGCTTTTAGCATCACTAGTAAAAAATGAAACTTCGGCTTTTTTTGACTCTTCTGTAAGTGATATTTTTGGTTCCCAATGTAAAGTGGTTCTTATATCTTGTTTTAGAGCTTTATCAAAACTGTTACTGTGGTCTGGCGCATAAAATGCTCTTGCTGTATAAAAGCCTACGGCTTGAAAGTTAATAATACCAGGTTTGCGTTTTATTTTTAAAGAATTAAAATTGCTGGTTTTAGTATATATGGAAATAATACCATTTCCGGCATTGGAGTAAAAACCAGCATTTGCCCCAGATAAAACATCAATGAATTCAATGTCAGTGCCTCTCAAGAAAGCAATATCGTTAAATGTAACTTGAAAACCATTTAACAGAATACGTGCAGGTCCACCGTTTCGTATAGAAAACCCCTTATCGCGAGCAACTACTCCAGGCATACTACTTAGTAAAAGAAGAACAGATAAGGATTCGCCACCAATTACGTCTTCAAGGTCTATCCTATGTGTAGGAGATACATTATTAGTTCGTTCATTAAAAATCTCGGTTCTTTTTTCTTTTTCACTTTTTTTCTTAGCACGAATAAGTATCTCTTCAAGACGTATAGCGTCTTGTAAATATTCTTCATTTATTTTAGAAATTTCTTGTGCCTTATTAATATAGTTTACAATAGTTGGTTGGTCTTCACTATACCATTTTACTACGTTTTTACGTATTACTCTTGGATTTAAATTTTTATTTTTTTCTAATTTAATACTAACATTTCTGTTGTCTGTAAATTCAGTTTTAAAATCTCTAAGACGTGCTTCAATTATAATAGGGACACTGTCATAATAAACAAAAGGGCCATATTTAAAATGTCCCCTAATATCAGATTGAACTGATTCTTGATGAATAATATTTCCAAGAATGCTTAATCTTGTAGCCGCCGAAATTTGCTTTTCTTGTTGATTTAATCCATGGGTTTGCCCCGAAATAATTAATCCTTTTTCTGGTTCTATGTGGTTCTTGGTAGCATACAGCAACTCGCTCCAAGTAAATCTGCTCCATCCATGAGTAAGCATTAATAAATCCAATAAATATTGACGCTTATGGTCATTTTCTTTTTCAAAAAAGTATCCTGGATTTTCTATATGACCCCGTAAATCTGAATTTAAAAGTAAATAAGTTTTTATTGTTTCGTTTCTTGAGTTTTGTTCTACAGCATTTATATCTGTTATAGATAATGATAAATTCCCATTGGTATAGTTTCCTTTTGTGTCTTGTATATTAATGGATAGTGTTGCCTTTTCTCTAGTTTTAAGTCCATTGAAGTTACTATTAACATTAATCTTAAAATTTTCTTCAGGGTTAGAAACAAAGACTAGACGTTCACAAACAGGTTTTCCATCTGAATTGAATAATGTGAAATTTGTTACACCACTTTTTAGATTATGAGTGTTTAATTTTAAAGCGTATTCGTAGGTTGTATCTGGTTCTAATTTTTCAAAAATAATCTTACCGCGCTGGTGAATTACCAAAAGGGAGTTTTTTAAACCTTCATGAGTATTAGAGGTCGCTTTTAAATTAATTTGGTTAAAGTTGTTTGTAATTTGAAGATTGTATCCCCTGCTAAGTGCTTTAGGTAATTGGTATGTTTCCTCTTTGCCATTAACAAATATGCTGGCATAATAGGAATTACCTCGTTCAGGGTTTAAATAGGCAAAGCCTAAACCAAATTCATGTGTTTTAAATTTAGTAATAATATTACTTTGAGAGTCTTTAATAACACCGTCAAAACTAATATTGTTTTTTAAGTCTTTAATCTTAATAGCAATTTTAGACTTTAAGCCGTTAACAAGGTATCCTCCTTCTGGATAAAAATTAAGGTCTGGACGGCCAATTATTTTCTGATTATCAACATCATCTGTTATATTATTTAATGTAATGCTGTTTTTATCTAAGTTTTTGGCTTTATCAATATTCCAAATAGGAATTTCTTTTTGAAAATAAAAACCAGAATTTGCATTACTCATATGTCTCGTATAAGCTCTCAATAAATAACTGCCAGATTTCCATTTCTTATCAATATTAAAATCGGCTGCTGCACTTATATCTTTAATGTATAATTTTCTTTGTGAAACGAGACTGTCTTTATCATTGATCAAATCAACATATACGACATTACTTTTGTTAGATTTTGTATGAGTTATTCCATTTATTAGATAAGTCGTGAACCAAATATCTTCACCAATAGAATAATAAGGCTTATCAGTTTGAACATATAATTTTTCTGGATAGTCGAGGTCATAATCATTAAGCTTATCAACAACTAAATCTCTAAAATTATTAATAGGCGTAAAAGAAAAAAGAATAATTAAAGTGATGAGTAGGAGAATAGTTTTTCTCATATTAAAATAAAAATTAGAATAATAAGGCCTAAAAAAGTATATTCTAAATTTAAGAAAATATTAATTAAAACTAAATGCTTACAAAAAAGTCCTAATAATTTTGCGAAACTCTAAACGACACCAACAAACAAACCATTGTCACTTTTATCAACTTTAGCGAGATTATTTTTAGTGAGTTCTTTAATGGATTTATCCCATTTTTTATTAGATAAACCAGATTGCGATTTTAAATCTACAAGCTCTAATCTTTCAACTTTCCTTAAAATTTCAAACACGCTTTTTGCATCATCACTAATAGATAATGGTTTCTTCTCGGGTTTCATTTGGGGGAAAAACAAAACTTCTTGTATACTTTGATTGTTGGTCAAAAACATAACTAATCTGTCCATGCCAATTCCCATACCCGATGTTGGAGGCATACCGTATTCTAATGCACGTAAAAAGTCGTAATCTATAAACTCTGTAGCTTCGTCATCTCCTTTAGCAGCGAGCTTTAATTGATGCTCAAAACGCTCACGCTGATCGATAGGGTCGTTGAGTTCACTATACGCATTGGCAATTTCTTTACCACAAACCATAAGTTCAAAACGCTCTGTCAACTCTGGATTTTCACGATGTTCTTTACATAAGGGGCTCATCTCTTTTGGGTAGTCGGTAATAAACGTTGGTTGAATGTAATTGCCTTCACATTTTTCACCAAAAATCTCATCAATTAATTTTCCTTTGCCCATAGTGTCGTCTACTTCAACACCCATGTCTTTGGCCGCATCCCTAATTTCAGTTTCAGATTTGCCTGCAATGTCAAACCCAGTAAAGTGCTTTATAGAATCTGCCATCGTAACCCTAGTATAAGGGGCTTTAAAATTGATGTTATGTTCTCCAAATGTGGCTTTGGTTGTTCCGTTAACAGCAATGGCACAATGCTCTAAAAGTTGTTCGCAGAAATCCATCATCCAATTATAGTCTTTGTAGGCTACATAAATTTCCATAGCCGTAAATTCTGGATTATGGGTACGGTCCATACCTTCGTTTCTAAAGTTTTTAGAAAACTCATATACGCCATCAAATCCGCCAACAATCAATCGTTTTAAATACAATTCGTTAGCTATTCTCATATACAAAGGAATGTCCAAACTATTGTGGTGTGTCATGAAAGGACGGGCTGCAGCACCTCCAGGGATGGGTTGCAGAATAGGAGTTTCAACTTCAAAATAACCGGCATCGTTGAAAAAACTTCGCATGGCATTGAATAACTTGGTGCGTTTAATAAACGTGTCTTTTACTTGAGGGTTTACAACCAAATCTGCATAGCGCTGTCTGTAACGTTGTTCAGCATCTGTAAACGCATCATGTACATTGCCATCGGCATCGACGCGCGGTTGTGGTAGTGGTTTTAGTGCTTTACTCAATAAAGTAAAGTTGTTAACCCTAACACTTTTTTCGCCAACTTGAGTCGTGAACAATTCGCCTTCAATACCAATAAAATCACCTATATCCAACAATTTTTTATACACCTCATTATAAAGTGTTTTGTCCTCACCGGCACAGATTTCGTCACGGTTAAAATACACTTGTATCCTACCTTCACTATCCTGCAACTCTGCAAATGACGCCTTACCTTGAATTCGTCGCGACATTAAACGCCCAGCTATAACAATCTGTTTACCCTCTGCAAAATCTTGCTTTATCTGTTTGGAAGTGCTATTTACAGGATAAAGATTTGCTGGATAAGGGTTGATACCTAAGTCACGTAGTTTACTTAGCTTTTCGCGTCGTACTATTTCTTGTTCAGAAAGCTGCATGTTTTATTTTTTGAATTGCAAAATTAAACTATTTAAAAAAAATGAAAAGCTTCTTTCATAATATTCTTTTTAATCGGTGGTATTTCAAGTTCTATATATGATATTAATCATATTAAATTAAGACAATAACCCTTTATTTTGTTCCAATTATCGTTAACCAGTTTTTCTATTTAACGATTCAAATAATTGATTATAAATTTTAAAATATAAAAAGATGAAACATTTCATTTGTAGTGCAATTGCTTTTATAATGGTTAGTTTTTATTCATTTGGTCAGGATTTGTCACCTTATATTAAAATAGGTGAATCATCGGAAACTATTAAAGTCGTAACGGAGCAAGTTATCCAAACCTTAAAGGATAATGCCTTTACGGTTTTGGGGTCTTATAACCCTTCAAATAAAAGCTCGTTAGGTGTTATTGCCTTTACACGAGACGACCTTAAAAATACTGTAGTTAAGGTTGTAGACAGAGGTGCTTTAGCGGCAATAATGAAAGTTGGGTTAATGCAAAAGGATGGTAAGGTAATACTATCGTATACTAATCCAGATTATTTATTAAGGGCTTATTTACCAAAAAATTACAATTCATATAAAAGTACATTTACCAAATTTGGTGAAGATTTAAAAACGACATTATCTTCGCTTGGAACAGAGTTCACACCATTTGGAGGCACTGTACGTGCTGATAAACTTGGTAAATATCATTATAAAATAATGATGCCATATTTTACAGATCCGGTTGAGTTAAACGAATTCGTGTCATTTGAAGACGGTTTAAAGGCAATCACAAAGAATCTTGAAGCAAAAAAGGGAAGTGCTAAGTTGGTTTATAAATTAGTCTATAACAATCAAAAGGTTGCTGTATTTGGGGTTGCCTTGCAAAGTAAAGAGGATGGAGAGTCCTATTTTTTACCAAAAATAGGCGAGGATCATCTCGCTGCTTTGCCTTATGAAATAATTCTACAGGGTAACAAGGCAACAATGCTACATGGCAAATATAGATTGGCCTTACATTGGCCAGAGCTTACCATGGGAACATTTATGAAAATTATGAGCACTCCAGGAGATATTGAAGATACGCTTGAAGCTTTATGTCAATAGTTTTTTATGAAATCTCAAGTATAATTAATGTAACAAACTCACGTTAATAGCGTCACATAGGTGATTTTCCAGCCCCGATAGTTATCGGGATTTGGAATGACAATTTTTATAATGATTTCAAAACAAAGTTTTGAAGTCTTTCATCAAATCAATTAAAAATCAATCTTATGAGTATTTGGAGAGTTTTACTTTCTATTTTTTGTCCCCCTTTGGCAGTTTTGGATAAAGGCTGTGGGTCTATTGTAATTGTCTTTTTGTTATGGCTTTGCGGTTGGGTTCCAGGCGTAATTGCTGCACTTGTTATTTTAAATAACCCTAAGAATTAACCTCGGGTCCAACATATAAACTAAATCTAAAATTGTCGTAATTTTGCACTCTATGAACAAGACAATAGAGGTACAAGATTTAGGGCTTAAGGACTATAAACAAACTTGGGATTACCAAGAACAATTGTTTAAGGGTGTTGTAGATACAAAAATTAAAAATAAGCGTGAAGACGCCAATTTAAAAACCGCTAACTATTTTTTGTTTGTAGAGCATCCACATGTGTATACCTTAGGTAAAAGCGGTGACATGTCTAATTTGCTACTTAATGAATCACAACTCACCGAAAAAGGAGCTACTTTTTATAAAATAAATAGAGGCGGGGATATTACCTATCATGGCCCGGGACAAATTGTAGGCTATCCAATTTTGGACCTTGAAAATTTTTTTACAGATATACATAAATACCTGCGTTTGCTCGAAGAAATGATTATCCTAACTCTTGCTGAGTATGGCCTAAAAGCAGAACGTAGCCTTGGTGAAACAGGGGTTTGGTTAGATGTAGGTACACCATTTGCTCGTAAAATATGTGCTATGGGTGTACGCGCCAGCCGTTGGGTAACCATGCATGGTTTTGCACTTAATATAAATGCCAATTTGGGTTATTTTGATAATATAATACCTTGTGGAATTCGTGGTAAGGCAGTGACGTCTCTTAACGTAGAGCTTGGACAAAAAACAGTTGACGAAGCTGAGGTAAAAGCAAAATTACTTAAGCATTTTAAAACGCTTTTTGAGGCTGAGTTGAGTGAAGCTTAAAGTTATGTTTTCGTTTAATGTGTTCGTATGGTTGGTTGCACGCTTAAGCAACTAATTTAATACATGAAAACCAAATAGAAAATCCACACGTATTTATGTAAGTAGAATAGAAAAAACAATAAATTGTATATATTGTTACTACTCGTTTTTTATTTCCGCGGCGTCTTTATTAAATACTAAAGTTCTTTTTAATTAATTTCCGTCACCTAACTGTTGTTTCCAATATATTTCTATTTGTCTAATTTCAAAATTTTGACTAATCTTCTTTTTTAATTTGATTATTATATTGTTCAATAAAATAATTGTAATCACCATAATCTCGATGCCTAATAACTTTTCCGTTTTCTATTGTTAATACTACTATAAGTGGCATATTAATAGTAATTATTTTATCTGGACCATTTTTTAATTTCCAAACTAAATTGATTTCAAAAAGGCCTGTATTACTTGAAAAGATAGTTCTTATGGTCTCTTGCTTCATTTTAATGATAGAGGCATAAGATGTTTTAAAATTTTCATATACATTGATTTTACCTTCAATTTTTTTTCCTCCAAAAACAAATTTTGCAGTTGGATCTTGAAAGGAAATTCCATCGTGCATCATAGGCATCATAGTATCAAACTCAAGATTAATATAAGCATTGAAATACTTTGAAGTTACTTCCTTACAAATAGTTGTGCTGTCTCTAAACATTGTACTTTTTTGCGCATAAATGGAAGTTGACACAAGTGTAAGTGCGATTAATAGAAGTTTTATTGATGAGAATTTTGCAATCATTAAAGTTGTTTTTATTATTAATATTTGTTACAATTTGATACTATTTTTTTAGTTGTTTAATTTACGAACCAATTAAACCTTCTAATGTATTGACTCTGTTATCTTTGATTACTGGAAATAGTAATTTTATTGTTTCTGTAATATTATTTTTCCGGCACCTTGATGAATAAGTTTCAGAGACACCTTGGTCGTTTCTTTTTCGAATAGCAACAAAATATTCATTTCTTTTAGTATAAAAAGGTTGTTACCAACATGTTTAGCCGTAAATGATTTTAATCTTGGTGTAATAACTGTAATATCTTTTCCTGATTTTGAAATACTCCAAAGCCCATTATTAATACTAGAAGATGAATAAGTTCCAATAATTTCTGCCAAATCAATATTTACATTTTGATTTACTTTCCAGAATACTCCAATATCATATTGTTGATAACGTATAGTAATTTCATCCAATTGTATCTTCAATTTTAAATCTGGCAAATCAGCAGCAGAGAATTCATTTTTATTTGTTTGAACATATTTTCTAGAAGGATTGCCATTTGAGTTCCCTATCAAAGTATCATTATCAATAATTCCAATCTTAAAAGTAGTTGCAGTTTCATTGCTAAACCCATAATACTCCCCTACAATAGCCTTTAATTTGGAGGCCTCCAATTTATGCATGTAATTCGTATTATTCATATTTAAACTCTCAGCGCTATTTTTTTCTTTAGGAAAAACAATAGATTTTATAGCTTCGTAAATTGCCACAGCATTTACCTCATCCGTGTTGGCCAATACAATGATACTTATATTATGATTAGGAAATTGAGCCAAATAGCAAGATGCGCCTTGAGCTCCTCCTCCATGTTCATAAGAAAGAATCCCTCCCTTTGTGTACTTTTGTAAGCCAGCTCCATAGAGACTTGAGATTCCTGAATTTAAAACTCCAACTACTTTTCTTTTATTCGATATAGCTGAATTGTCATAAAACGTTTTGTCCCAAACTATTAAATCTTCAATGCTCGAAAACAAGCCGCCATCACCAATAATATCACTAATTGTTTGTGGAGAAGCAATATAATTTCGACCATCAAACTGATAATTCTCAGCTTGATTTGTATCCATTCTTATGCTATCCTTTAGGAAATAAGTATGACTCATTCCTAATTTTTTGAATATGTTTTCATGTGTAAAATCATTCAGGGCTAAACCACTTACCCTTTTAACAATTAATGACAGCAATATATAATTTGAGTTAGAATATTCATACTTGTTACCTGGCCTAAATTTAGTTTGCTTTTGTGCTTTAAGTACGTCATAAATATCCTCAATGGAGTCTCCTTTGAAAGATGATAAACTCCAAATGCCCCAATATTCTGGAATGCCACTGGAATGATTAAGAAGATGACGTACGGTTAAACCCATATATTCCATTTCAGGTAAATATTTTCGAATATCATCATCTAATGATAATTTGCCATCTTCTTCAAGTAATAAGATTGAATAGGCTACAAATTGTTTGGTTAGTGAGGCAAGATTGAAGGTGGTTTTGCTTGTAATTTTGTTGTTCTTATTAAGATTAGCCATCCCTACATTGCTAGAATATAAAATGCTGTTATTTTCAACAATAGCAATGCTTAAACCAGGAGTCTTATTAGTATTCCATTTTTGACTTAAACTATCAAGTTTGGCAACATGGTTTAAAATATTCGTTTTAACATTAGATTGACCACTTGCATAAAAAACTGCAAATATTAATAGTATTGAAAGGATGGTTTTGTTCTTCATTATTTCATGAGTTATTTTGTGTTAAATTATAAAGACTGAATCCATATAGATATGTTGCAACACATTGTTATGTTTTTTTTAGTAAGCTAATTTTGAATGTTATTAGTCCACAAGTTGATTGGTTTGAAATGATTGAATATTTCAACTTTTTCAAATGAATTTATATAATCTTTAAAATCAGCTCCTTTTTGAATATTTTTTTAAGTTTATCATTTAAATTTATTGTTTTAGTAAAAGCTATAATTTTAATATTTCTTTTTTTCGTTCAAGTCCCAAAGCCTTATTTGTTAAAAGTATTTCTGTTTTATCTTTTCTAAGATAGACTTGCCAGTTATTAAAAACCTCCCATTTGTCGTTAACATAAATTGATTTCCCAAAACTTTTAATTAATCTTTCTCTTATTCGCTTTTCTTCAGGTTTTCCAGTTAAAATCCAAACGGTATTTAGCTTGCCATTTCCAAATCTAGCTTCAACACTTCTAGGAAAACCAGCATAAACTATACCTAAGCAGTTTAATTGCAATTGTGCAGTTGGATCTGACCCATCTAGTTCTTCTTCAAAAACAAGAGCGCTCTTTTCATTTAATATTGGTCTAAGCTTATCTAATTCCCCATTCATTTTTAAAAATTCAGGAATCTTAGTAGAAGATGGTTTATAGACCGGAATTGAAATACTGGAAGAATGTAAATATGGATTATTCCAAGTAAATAAATTTAATTTTCCACCGTCTTTGGTAAGCATCCATACTATATCCTTTTCAACATTCGCAACCAATAAATCTGATGGATATACTTTATAAATTAAATAATCCATAACCTTATCTTCTCTAATGTCAACTATACTTTTTATGACATTACCGTGTGCTTCAATGTATACAAGTTTATCATCGGCAAACGTAAGAACCATTTCTACGATGGTTCCATTCTTAGTTTTAATGTTTTTACAAACAAGATGAGCTTCTTTATTAGCCGCAAGAGGAAAGGATGGACTTTCTACATTGATAACATTTGTGGTTTCTGAAATTTCCTTGATTTTTTTATTTACAATTTCCAATGATTCATTGAAATGAATATTATTGAAAATAGTTTCTGCCTGCCCGAATATCGAAGATGGTATTGAAATTAAACAGAATAAAAGCATTACATTTTTTATTTTATTTTTCATAATTGTTTTATTTATTAATCATTTTTATTACGATGATAATCTGCATTAATTGTTACATCTATTATTGATATATCATGTTTTTTGTTTTTATTATTTGTTAATTTCAATATTTAATTTATATGTTTTTATATGTTTATCACTATTTGATTCTTAATAAACCACATTGATAGCTAACATAGCTGATAAAAATAGAAACATACAAATTTTACTCATTATGAATCAATTTTGATTTGTATTAGTCCACAAGTTGATTGGTTTAAAATATTTGTTTTAACAGTAGATTGACGACTTTCAGATAAAACTGCAAATATTAGTAGTATTGAAAGGATTGTTTTGTTCTTCATAATTTTTCAGATTCTTGCTTTAATAAGTCAAGCCAGTTTTGCATATCATTTTCTAAATTTTTATTGAATGTATTTTTTAGGAGTTTTGCAATGAAACCCTCCAAGCTTTCTTCAACGCTTATTTCTGTTTTTTTATCTTTTTCGGTTATTATCCAGTTATGGATGGCGAACATTCCAAAAGTTTTTCCAGTCCAACCAAGTTGTTTAAAGGGGTCAACAGTATGCAATGTAGAATGTATTTTTGCACCACCTGATTTCCAGTCAAATGTTGAGTTTGGTTTTAATTCACTATTCAATTTAGACTTGCTAATGTCGGTTTGCCAGCTATTCCAATTGTTAATGTTTGTCAATATTTCCCATACTTTTTTACTACTTGCTGTAATTGTTATTGATTTTTTGCACTTTACAGCTGCGTTGTTGTTAATACTTAACATGTCGTTATTTTTTTATTAATCTTTTACAATTTTTAAGGTTGCAGTCTTTTCATTACTTACATCTAGACTAAATTTAAGCTTTGTCTTATCTTTAATATCAACTGTTAAATTTCTGCTTCCCTTTACCTTTGTCAAAAAAGTCTTTTGTCCGAGAACTATTTTTTCTTGATTTGAATTTGCACCAAAGTCGAAATTCCAATTCATTGGGGCTATTTTAAACTCATAACTTCCTTTGTTCAATGTTGTGCTTGTTACATAAATTCCATTGCCTTTATACTCGAATTGCGGTGTAATATCCCATTTTTTGCCCCAATCGTTCATATTTCCAAATAAGTAAATCGGGTCTTTACCCAATTGTTGTTGATTATTTGTATCAATTTTAAGTTGTGCTTTTTCTACAGCATCTTCCAATTTAACGTCATTTATCAATGAAATAGCTACGTCCATAGCTACACTCTGGTCTATAGTTATATCTGGATTTACACCTTTACCTTCAATTCTTCCAATTCGTGTTGAGTAATATTCAGCTATTGGTAGGGACAATTGAAATCCATAAGGTAAGTCATACATTTTCTGTGATAGCATTTCTCCAGCAGTAGTTTGACCTATAATAGTCACTTTTTCTTCATGAGCAAGTGCGTCTATCGTGAACTCAGCGGCGCTCGCAGATTTGTCGCTTGTCAACACATATACCTGACCATTAAAATGGGGATACATTGGTTTAAACTGAACACGAGTAAGCGGTTTCTCTTGTATATCATTCCAGAAGGCCTTTAAAGACCATCCTTGCCATGATTTCAAATTTTCAAGATCTTCAAGCTTTGGTTCTCTTGTATTCTTTTTCCACCATTTTCGTGAAACAAATACTCCTACATCAATGGCGTCAGTCAGCACATGACCAACAAGAGGTACACCTGCAAATGTTCCCCCTTTATTATTGCGAAGATCAATAATGAGTGATTTTGCCTCATTACTTGCAATTTCACGGTAGGCTTCAAATATTCGTTCTTTTGTGTCCACACCCATCATAGTATTTACTGTGAGTATTGCTGTTTTATCAATCCATTGCAGCGAAACACTCTGATTACCTACTCTTAAAGTATCAACAAACTCAGCCATTTCGTTGGCTTTTCTTTTAGAAATACTAAGTGATACGTGCGAAAAGGGACCGTCTTTCCATAATTCATTGAACCCATTTATAAATTCTTCTTTTGATTGGGACGTTTTTGCAAGGTTCTTTACGCTTTTTTCTAACCTAAGATATTCATTAGTAGAAAGTTCTTTAGGATTGTAATGGTATCTCCTCATTAGTTGAGATATACTATCTGAGACAGTTAATAACTCTTGATTAACGGTTTTGTCCTTTTTGATTGAAGGTAGAAAGGCGCAAGAATATAATATTAGTATTATAATAGATAAGTGTTTCATTTTAAATTGTTTAATTAAATTTTGCTAATGCAATTTTAACCAAATAAATCAAACTGGATGTTCGGAATCGGGAATCCGTACAACTTTTTAAAAAATTATCCGTGGTGTTTTTGATATTCAGAAGGGGTGAGTCCAGTTTTCTTTTTAAAAGCTGTATTAAATACTGATCGTGAATTAAAACCAACAGCATACATAATTTCCTTTATGGATAAAGAGTCTCTATTCTTTTTCTCTAGTTGTAATCTTGCATCTGCAATTCGGTATGAATTAACATAATCAGAAAAATTAGAACCAATAACATGATTAATAGTTTGCGAAATGGTTTTTTTGGGAACATTTATGACTTCTGCAAGCATATTAATATTTAGTTCTGAATTTAAATAAAGCTTGTCATGCTTCATACATTTTTCTAGTTTGTCAGCAATTTCTTGAAGCGCGTTTACATCAACAGTTCTTCTATCATTAGTCAGTTTGGCAGATTTACTCATTGTCAAATCAGAATCAGATATTGGTTGAAACGATGAAGGGTTTTTGAGTCCTTGATAAGTAATTACATTAACTAAAAACAATATACAAACTTGAACTATGGCTTCCATTGAAA
>Ga0316189_10002982_pt1 | contig 16484 bp, 8 predicted proteins | sample LowCovwburrow_MG_FD_204930 | JGI IMG/M metagenome (GOLD analysis project Ga0316189, IMG submission 204930) | Coastal sediment microbial communities from Maine, United States - Lowes Cove worm burrow | ecosystem: Environmental > Aquatic > Marine > Coastal > Sediment | place: USA: Maine... | reverse complement strand
ATCACAACGGCGGTTATTGACCTGAACGACAGCCTGAATCTGGCCAGTCCGTTCAACAGCACCTTCAAAACCAGAAAGAACTAAACCTCTTCCCCAGGGTTGCTCGCCCCTTCACGGCATGGGCCGTAAGGCGGGCAACCCTATTCATAAACGGAGTATGCAATGAACTCGTTAAAATGTCTCGCAATCTTTCTTGCTCTCGTTTGGCCAGTGTTCGTCCCGGCTCATGCCGGCGAAGGAACGGCAGATTCAGGGAAGACTGCCCACCTTGCCTTTATCGCCAATGGCGGTACCAACAATATCCAAATCATCGACCTGGATACGGGCCGTACCCTGCGCAAAATTTACGCGGGAGCCTACCCCTGGCGACTGGTTCGCGAACCGGGCAGCACCCGGCTGCTGGCCCAACACTGGTATTCCCAAACCACCGCCGTGATTGAAATGACCACGGGCGCTGTTGAAAAGAACCTGGCCGTGCGAGGACCCGGCCTCTTCGATATGGACAAGCGCTTCCTCTCGTTCAGCTGGCCCGGTTCGGGCCTGCGCCGCTTCGCTCCAGGTAGCTTGGAGGCGGACGGCCAGCGGGTCACCGGCGTCGACAAGGTCTACAACTTCACAACCCTGCCGAACAGCAAACAGCTCTATATGACGCGTTTCGATCCTAACGCGCGTGGCGAGCAAGAGCACTACGCCTATGTGGTCGCCTATCCCAACTCGGAGGAGGCCGATGGACAACCCCTGTCACAGCGTACTGGCCACGATCCGCGCCAGGTGATATCCCTGAAAAACGGACCCTTCCTGATCACCGCCGACAGCGGTAGCAACGGACTCAGCCTGGTGAATAGCAAGGGCGATGGTCGCGCAGTACCCGCTGCTCCGGCACCGCGCGTCATTCTGATCTCAGACGACGAGACCCGCATGGTGGTGCTCTGTTGGCAAGAGGAACGCACTGCCCTAAGTACGGCGATCAGTTACCGTACCGATTTCAGCACACGACCCTGGCCAACGATCACCCTGGAGAAGAAGGTCCACCTCAAGGGGGGGCTGGTGGCCGGTCGCCTCAGCCAGGATCATCGCCGATTGTATGCACTCGACACCATCGGCAATCGTTTACTGGAGCTGGACAGCCAGACGTTGGTGGAAATACGATCCTGGGCTACGGGTTCCTCGCCTCAAGATCTGGAGGTAGCCCGCCTGCCCAAATCTTCGCTGCTTTCCCTGAGAGAAGAGCGGCAACGCACACGCCTCAAGGTGACCGCAGTGCTTGACGGCATGCGCAAACAGAGCCTGGCGTTTAGCGATCTTTCCTGGCGTGAAACCATTTTCGATGAGAAGGCCAAGACGCCCAAACGCCATTTTCAAATGTCCTATTTGGGCCCGGACAGGTTGCGCTCCGACAGCGAGCGGGGCACTTCCCGGTTATCTGTGGATGGATGGTCCCTGTCGCTTCACCCCGATGGCCGTTTTAACACGGCACCGCGTCAGGAACTGCTTTCCCTGATTTATGGTGTGGCCAACGGTCATGTCGCAGACGTACTGGCGCGTCTTGCCGGCGATGTGCCGGGTAGTCCCGTATTGCGCAACGGCCTGGCCATGGATTTGATGCACGAGACCCAAATGGACGGCAAGCGCTACCTGGTTCTTGGCAGCGATGATCCGGCCTTGCCCATCTCGCAACTCTGGGTGGATGCTGAAAGTTTCCTACCCGTGCGCCTGTTGGAGCATTTTCCCACGCTCAAACCTCGCGGCCACAAGGAAGCCGGTTTCTCGGGTCTGGTGGAGACTTTGTTCCTGGAGCATACCCATTTCGGTGAGGGTGTTTCGCTCCCCACCAAAATGACGCGTATCGTGGATAGCAAACACACACAGATTATCAAGTTGAGCGAGGTGAAGGTCAACACCGGGCTGGACAAGGTCTTGTTCGACCCGCTGCGCTTGGGCGGACTTACCCTGCCCGAAGAAGGCAATGTGGGGAAAGAGCTGGACCTGAATGGCGAGCCGGGCCAACAAGTGACCATCATGCCTCAGGGTTATCTGAAACGTCGCGGCGCTGGCCACGAGCCATACAACAGCAATCCCCCGACCTCGGGACCCCGGCTCCAAGAGCTGGCCCATTGGGGCGAGCACAGCCTGCCCGTGCCAGCGGAGATCGCGGTGCATAACCTGGAGCACGGTGCCGTCATACTCCACTATCGGAGCGAAGCCGCCGATTCCGAACTCATGGCCCAACTGCGGGCGGTGACCCGCGAGAATCCATGTGTGATTCTGACTCCAAACCCTCTGATGAAGGCGCGCGTGGCCCTCACCGCCTGGGGCAGGATTCGCACCTTTGACGGGTTCCATCAGGCCACGGTCGAAGCCTTTATCAGGGCCTACGCCGGCAAAGACCATCACAAACCTGACCCCCGCTCACAAACCCACTCCCCCTGAGTTTTCGATTGATGACTGGCCGGGGTTCATCTCCGGTCGGTCTTCGGATAGCAATCGCAGGTTCTCTCCCGAACGCCACCATCGGTCCATGGTGTATTCGCTGATCTTTTTTCTACAGCCTGCGGCTGATCAACACAAACGGTGCCCATATTTCTGGGCCGACTCCAGCCTCGATCAGGGCCTGGCGGGTGCGATGCAAGGCTTGTTCGGGCGTATGGCCGGCTAACAATTCCTCATAGAAGGGCACCATCAGTGTACGTGCGGCCTGATCTGCCACCGGCCATTGACCCGCGAGCACCGCTTGTGCCCCGGCCTGGAAGAAAGCCCGTGGGAACCCGCGAATCCCTTCGCCAGGAGCGGGCTCGCCATTCCCGGAATCGCATGCGGAGAGAACAACCAGATCTGCCTGTATGCTCAGTTTACCCACATCCTCCGCCGTCAAGCGGAACTCCTCTCCTACTCCAGAGCCGAGAAACAACATGCTCTGGCCTGAGAGTGTCTTGCCGTGCGCGGCCAGGTGGAGAACCCCCGGACCGCTGACCCAATCAATAAAACTTGCCTTATTGGAAGCCGCCACAGGGAAAATGGGGAAAGGAATACCTTGTTGTTCACACAGAGTCTGGATTTCCCGAACTTCCGCTTCCGCGCCTGGCAGGGCCTGTAGCCCCTCTCCGTCAAACAACGGGGCGAAACCTGCGCCGCCCTTAAATCGCCAGGGCGTGGCGTTGGAAATAAGATCGACCGCGTAAGTGTAACTGACCCGATGCTTGCGCACCAACCAGGCATCCCCGTCATCCAGCAACGCTTCGAAGGGCAACAGACCCAGATTGCCATCGGGAACAATGAGCAGGTCACGTCCCTCAATCTGTTGGGAGACAGGTGCAATTAACTTTCGATACAAGGTCTTGGCATAAAAGCGTGCGACTCCTGCATTTGCGAAATACAGGTTTTTGCGCAAGGCCTCTATATCTCGTTGTAGACGGAGCCGGCCGGACCCGGGCCGATCAAGCAACCAGTCCCTTGCCGCAAGGCTGGCGCCACCCTGCTCCAGTGGCACACGACGCACCGTCACCTGATCAGCCAGGGCAAAGATCGTGAGGACCTCATCCCCCAGGTGGTAACTCAAAAGGGCACGATGTTTGGGCATCGCTTGAAAACTGTCCAAGTCCCCTCTTGGTTCGGCTGGCGCTTGGGCCAAACCATCCATGAGGACGGCCATTTTTCCGCGTTCGGAGAAGTTGAAAGCCTGACGCAGGAAGACCTTGTCGCCCGTCCGTTCGTAGGCCTCGACGGCCAGGGGCACCGCCAGGACCAGCAACTGGCGAAAGCGCTTGTTGATGTCTAGGCCTGCTTGTTGGGTGAGATAGCCACGTCTTTTTGCCTCCATCAGGCGAACCCCGTCGCGAAGGCAGACCAGTGCCGTTTGCAAGTGCTCGAGATCACCGTCTTGCAGGTATAAGGAAACCAGAATCACCGCCTTGCCTTGAAGGCAGCTTAGCAGCGTGTGATCATCTTCGTTGGCAGCCAGTAGAGAAACACCGGGGTGGTAGTTCAGGCTTTGCAAGGCCTTCTCCATCCAAGTGGCGGCAGCCGCCAGGTCGCGCCGATGCCAGCAGGTCCAGGCTAAATGGTTCAGGCTCTCCGCCAGGTGGTAGTTACTGGTGCCGAACAGCTTGTTAAACTGTTGCCGGGCCTCTTCCAGGTGTGGCAAGGCCTCGTTGTATTTGCCCTGGCAGGTCAACAGACGACCCAATTCCATATGGCTATGGGCAAGATAGGGGTGGTTTTCCGGGTAGGCCTTTTCTTGATCCGCCAGTGCCCTGAAAAGATAGGGTGCGGCATCGTCATAATCACCACGATGGACCAGGGTTCGGCCTAAAAGCCAGGAAGTCGTGGTAACGGAGGAATGTTCATCGGGCAAGGTGGCGCGATAAAAACCCAGGCTGCGGGTCAGGGCTGCCACTGCTTCATCCAGGTTGCCCAATTCACCGGCGGTATTTCCGATGTGCCTGAGGGATCCGGCCAGCTTGGGGCTATCAGCGCCATACAGGGCGCGTCGTTTTGCTGCGGCCTCGCGAAAACAGGTGAGCGCCGCGTCTAAATCGCCACGCGCCTTTTGGGCCAGACCTATGCGGTCCAGGTGAATTGCGGCGCCAGCCTGGTCTCCTTGTGCTTCGCGTACCTTTAACAGGCCAGATTCCAGGGCAATCGACTCGTCCAAGCGCCCCTGCATTAAATAAACCATGGCCAGGTAATGACGGGTTCGCAGAACCTCGGGATGATCTTTAGGCAAACTGGCGGGGATGGTTTCTTCCAGCATTTGTCGGGCACCTTCGTGATTGCCCAACTCCATGGCAAGTTTCCAGGCCTGCTGATTGCGTTGCCGGCAAAGGTCTTCGGTCTCCGCTCTTGAAAGACGTGACCAGTCTGGCGCTGGCAAGGGTTTCTCTGCCTGCCGGTCAGGACTGAACCGCTTCGCGCCGGGTTGGAGCAGGCATATAAATGGCGCCAGCACTAGGAATAAGATCTTCATCTCGGAACCCCTTTTCATTATATAACCTTTTTTAAACTTGGTGCCGAAGGGTAAATGTGGGCGCATGGAACTTATCAGTTCTGTTTGGCCGCGATCCGTATATAATGGCGGAATCTTCAAGGACATGCTCGGACATGGCGCGCAACGCCTTTGTGCGGGGAGTCGATGGAGAATAGGTCGGTGCGCAACAGCACAGCGCCTCCAATAGAATTTGGAGTGGGATTTTTTTCCTTAAGGGAGAAGGTGATGGAAGGCAAAGAGAAGAACCACGACGGAAATGGTGGCTTAAGCAGTCGCTTGCAAGACGAAGGGATCGGGCTGGATCTTTTTAGCAGCGACCTCAGCGGTGGCAAGAAGGGCTCCGATTTAGAAGATTATATCGAAGATGTCAAAGCAGGAGCACGGGTCGCCATTGACCAATCCATCGGTATCCTGACACCCTGGTTCTTTTCCAACATGCCCCAGTTCTATTACGAGACTACGCCGCGAGAAGAAAAGATTCGCGACCTACATGCCGTAATTACCGGTCATATTTTCGAAAGCAAGCAAACGCTTCAGCTCTGGAACCGGGAACGCAGCAAGACGACCTTCCTGGCCCCGGGCAGCGACGAGAATATTTTTCGGATCATTGCTCAAAACGTGATCGACCTCAAGGTGAAACACGGATCGATGTTCACTTCAAACGACCGGCTGCTGCTGATCTCGAGTTTCTTTACCGAAGATTTTGTGCGGGTGGATGCGAGCAATGAAAAATGTGCCGCCAAATTGGAACAGGCCAAGGAAATTTTGGCGGCCGAAGATCAGGCAATCGTTGATGACTTCCTCATGAATCTGGATCACGACATGGTTGTTCACGCAACTCCGGGCCGGATTGCCCGCATGTATAAGCTGTTTAGCCTGGCTCGGGATCGGGAAGATGCCTATACCCACCTGATTCCCCACTATTACCACGAGTATGCGCGCCTGGATATTGCCTATAAGAAGATGCCTCTCAATGAGACCCTGACAAATTTCCTGGGTTTGTTCCAGCGTTATGATATCCAAGTCAATCGTTGCGTCTTGGCCACGGTTAACCTTCAAACGTCTACGCCGATCTCCATTCTCACCTTTATCATTCGGCGCGAGAACGGCGAAACCATCGACGAGAATTTCGTGCCGTTCCTCAAGCTGAACAAGGCCGCCAAGACATTGCGCTGGGTAGATTCCGACGATTGGGATTATCTGCTGCAAACGCCACCGGAAGGCTACGGCCCCTATTCCCTCAACGAGATCAACCTGATCCGCGCCATGTCCGTTTGGTCGCAGGTCTTTCTTTCCAAAATGAATCCTTACTACTACTCCGACGAACGTATCCGTAAATCGTTGACCCGCAACCCGGAAATCCTTCAAGAGCTGCTCAATTATTTCCGCATTAAATTTGACCTGCGTGTGAACGAAGAGCAACGGGCGGGTTTAGGTGAGATAGAGGCAAATATATTGCGCATCGGCAACGAAGTCACCCATCGTATCTCGCGGGAAATCTTCGGCGAGTGCCTCAATTTCCTCAAAAACATTCTGAAAACCAATTACTTTTACCCGGCTAAAACAGGACTCTCCTTCCGCATGGACCCAATGGTTCTTAACAAAGAGCATTACCCCAATCGGCCCTTCGGGTTCTTCTACCTGATCGGCCGTGGCTATAAAGGTTTCCACGTACGTTATCGCGACACGGCCAGGGGCGGTGTGCGCATTGTCATGCCAAACGATCCTAGCCAGTATGAGGTTGCCTTTGCCGGCCTGTTCGACGAGGTTGCCGGTCTTTCCTATGCTCAGCAGATGAAAAACAAGGACATCCCCGAGGGCGGTGCGAAAGCGGTGTTACTGCTTTCTCCCGGTGCGGATAAAGAAACGGCGGCTATCGGTGCGGTTGACTCCATTCTCAACTTGATTACCGCCAAGCCCGATACAGGGAAATTGGACCCTTCGATCATCGATTACCTGGGCAAGGAAGAGTATATCTACCTGGGGCCGGACGAGAACCTCACCAATGATCTGATCGATGCCTTTATTCAGCACGCCACACGTAAGGGCTATCGCTATGCCAATGCCTTTATGTCGTCAAAGCCGAAGGCTGGTATCAACCACAAGGAATACGGCGTTACTTCGGAAGGGGTGAATGTCTTTCTCGACAACATGTTGGGCGAGTTGGGCATTGATCCCCAAAAAGAAAGTTTTACGATCAAGATGACGGGTGGACCCGATGGCGATGTGGCCGGTAACGAACTCAAGATTCTCAGGCGGGAATACGGCGAGAATGCCAAGGTTCTTGCCATCGCCGACGGTTTTGGTGCTGCTTTTGATCCCAATGGGCTCAATTGGGACGAATTGATTCGCCTGGTTGAGGAGAGCCGCTCTATTTGCGATTTCGATGCCAAGGCTCTCTCTGGCCACAAGGACGCATTCGTCATTCCCGCCGATACCAAACAGAATATTCGCACCCGCAACAGCCTTCACGCTACCGTGAAAACCGATATTTTGATCCCTGCCGGTGGTCGACCCTATACCGTCAACAGCGAGAACTGGCAGGAGTACCTGGACGAGAACGGTGTCCCCAGGGTACGCGCCATTGTAGAGGGCGCCAATATCTTCTTCACCGAGACGGCGCGCGACCGGCTTCAGGAAAAAGGTGTGTTGATCTTCAAGGACAGTTCCGCCAACAAATGTGGTGTGATTTGTTCTTCTTTCGAGATCATCAGTTCGCTGATTTTGACGCCGGACGAATTCCTGGAAATCAAAGATGTTTATGTCGAGCAAGTACTTGTGAAGTTGCGACGAAAGGCTGACCTGGAGGCCAAATTAATGCTGCGCGAGTACCATCAACGGGGGCGTCGAGACACCCTTGTCGAGCTGTCAAAGGTCCTGAGTTCGGTGATCAACAGGGTCACGGACCTGGTCTCTGACGATCTGGAGCACCTGTCTGAGGAAGCCTTCCAATCGCCTTTGATCAAACACGCAATTCTCGATTACGTACCGGCAATCTTGAAGGAAAGATACGAGGAGCGGGTTCTTACCCTGATCCCCAGAAGTTATCGTCAAGCGATCATGAGTGCCTATGTGGCTGCCAAAATTGTTTACACGGAAGGGATCTCCTATCTGGAGAACCTGGCGGATGAAGAAGTTGTCCGAACGGTGGAGACGTATATGGACAAACAAAGGCAGGTTGCCGTCTTGTTAGATAGGGTTTCCAAATCAAAGCTAAAAAACAAAGAGGAAATTCTGACCATTCTCAGCCTATCTGGAGCACGAACACTCACCCTGACGGAGCGTTCTCAAGCACGTTCGAAAAAATAATCAAGTCCTTCCTACGGCCGAACACATTGTATCGGGGCCTGAAAACGGTGACCTTTCGCGAGGTGGCAGTCATTTTCCAGAAACTTCCTGAGAGCCGAGAGATCCACAAGCCCGGCGATGAGGCGGCATTGGCCTCAAATAGCGCCGTGGCCGCATTAACAGTGTTGGACCACCCCGACACCTCGCGCATCGGTGAATTCTGCTTGCTCCATCAACTCGGTACCAACGAGGGACAGGCCATGTTGTCCCGTGAATCGCCTCGTTTCGCCGATGTCGGTGGCGAGGCGCGGGCGCTGGACGTTCCTTACCTGAGCCGGCGACCTATTTACCTGAAGGCATGGAGCAAGGGGATTCGGTTGGTCGTAGCCAGCAGCAGTACTGCGGTCCGTGTGGACGGTTTCTCGGTTAAGAAGGACTGTGGTTTCACAGAGCCAACTCTGGAATGCGGTGTGGTCATCGAACTCGCGGAACATGTGGTTCTCCTGCTCCATCGCCACCGTGTGCAGAGGCCGAAGGTGGCCCCCATCCTTCATCAGCTAGGTCATAACCGTTGGCTCGATCCGCTCAAGTTGGAGATGATGCGTCTTGCCCGCCTTTACTCGACCGTGCTCATCTGTGGTGAATTCGGTACGGAGAAAATGCGTGTGGCAAAGTTGATCCACCAGCTTTCGGCGCGGAATGGGCCGTTTATTTCCGTGAACCTGTCAGAGCTTTCAGCCTCGCGGGTTGAGGCCCAGCTGTTTGGGGACTCTGATAGCGGTTTTAACGATCAGGGTTCGTTTGGCCGGGCTAATGAAGGGACCCTGTACATAGATGAGATCGATCAGGCCCCGCTTCGGGTTCAGGAGATACTGGTGCATTTTCTGCGCACGGGTATGGTTCCGGGCCCCAATGGTCCCCGGGCCCTTGATCTTCGTTTGATTGCCGCCACTGCGGCAAGTGTCGATATTGTAAAGGCCGAGCGCAATGTTCCCAGTCTGCTCCACGATCTCGGCAATACCCTAGCGGTTCCCCCGCTCAGGGACCGACGCGACGATGTGGGCCGCCTTTTTATCGCTTTTGTGCGCGAAGCCCTAACCATTGCCGGAGAAGAGAAACGGCTCGTTTTCCATCACATGTATCGAGATTCCTGGTTACCCAAGGGTTTTGTCTCGCGGCTGGCCCTTTACCGCTGGCCCGGTAATGTGGCCCAGCTGCGCAATGTGGCCGAGCAACTGGTCGCCGACAGCCGAGGCAAGTCTCAGGCCGTTGTTTCCAGGACTCTGGAACAAATGTTCTAGTCGCCAAGGTGCCAAGGCGGCTGAGTCAAGTAATAACTCGGGCCAGGAGAAGTCGAGATGGCGCCACCCAAGAAGTTGAAGCATTACAAATACGAAGAGAAGAAGCTGGTCCTACTTTATGTCCCTGAGCAAATACGAAGCCCACCAAGGTTTTTGAGGGATTTCAACGCATGCTTTCCCCAGGCCAAACACGCTCTTCGCGAGTAAAAATGAGATGGCAGAGAATGATAGTGCAAAAGCTGAACCAAAGTGACATGCTTTTCGTTTTGTCGTGGACGGTTTTCCAGCCTGTTAATTGCTCATTTGAAACGATAGCGGATCTCTCCAAATACCTCCCTTCCTGGGCCTCCCGGAAGTTCAGCTACGTTTGCACGAATGTATTCAGGATACATGTAAGTTTCGTCCAGAAGGTTCTTGGTGCGGATTGAATAGCCCATCGGGCCCAGTTTTCCTCTGATGCCTACGTTAACCAGATTATAAGCTGCAGTTTCGCCATTCCCGTCCAGAACCGACCGAAACTCCTTTGCCCCAACATGTCTCAAACTCGCATCAAAGACCAGACCCGAATTCCATCGATAGGACAGGCCGCCATTAATGGTCCAATCGGCTATACCGGTCAACGATTCTGCAGTCATTCTGTCTTCCCCATCCTTGTAGCCCAGATTAAGGAAAAAGGACTTTTGAGCGTACCTGGTTTTTAGTTCTAGCTCAACGCCACCGATCCGCTCACCGACCGTATTGTAATATTCAGCACCACTCGCATGGAAAATGGCGGCACGACGAGAAATTAGGTTGTCGGTTTCCAACCAAAACCCGCTAACACGAAGGCTGATATGCTCCGTGGGGGCGTAATCTAATCCCAGGTCAAATGTGGCAATCTCCTCTCTTTCCAAATTGGGATCACCAAAAAGAACACCATTGGTGGCGACGTATTTCTCAAAAAAATCAGGGTTCCTATATGCTTGACCATACAACGCCTTGATATAGGTCTTCGGGTTCGCTTTGTAAACCAGGCCCAACCTGGGCACCAGTTCATCGTCGGTGGCATCGCTGTTGCGGTTGTAACGAAGACCGGCAATTGCGGAAAGAGGCCCTTCGGATTTGTAGTTGACTTGAGCGAAAATGGAGGCGTCTCTATTCTCATATTCCTCTTGGTAGGCCGAAAAGGGACTGATGCTTCGGTCGCTTGTAAAGATAAAGAAATAAGGGTCTGTTGTTGCCTGTTCATAGACAATTCCACTAACCAGGGAAAATCGATTGCCCAGGTTTCGCGATATTTGGAGTTCGCCGCCATAAAGACTACTACCTGATTCCATGACCGTATCCGAGTCTCGACCAACAGCGGCATCGGCAGGAAAATGACCAATCCATAATTCACGATCATTTCTATCATACCTGAGACGCAACAGGATTTCTCCAAACGCCGACTCATGTTTGTAGGTCATGTCCGCAAAATACCCTGATACCTTGGACGGACCACTCCAGTTTACTTCCGGAGTAATGCCCAGCTTGCTTTTCTTATGTTCGAACCAACCGCTGTTTACCGTGATGTTTTTGTAATGCCACTCCCCCAGAAAACTTGCCACTTCGTCCTTGTAGTCAATCGAGACAGGGACTCTGGCTCCACCACTTGGTTCATCCAAGGTACCCTTGTAGGGATAGCCCCCGTCATCGCGAAAATGGCCGGCCAGGTTCCACTGACCCTGCTGGGTCTCGCGACCCATCACAAATCCTGCATCCGTTTTTCCATACCCGCCTGCCTGTATGGAGGCGTCTGCACCATCAATTTTTTGCCCCTTTTTGGTGATGACGTTGATAACCCCGGTAAACGCATTGGTGCCATATAGGGCTGATCCCGGGCCGCGAACTACTTCGATTCGTTCGACCGTTTCAAAAGGTATTTGCTCCAGGTGGAAAGAGCCGTTCACTTTCTCGAACGATGGGTGACCATTGATGAGGAAAAGAATCTTGTTGTTGTAATGAAGCTGCCGGACACCACGGAAATTCACCGTGGTATACCCCAAGTATGATTCTGTAACAGTTACTCCTGGTAAATAGGCCAACGCCTCGGCTAATGAGTTAACTCCCCAGGAACGCAGGTCTTCCACCAGAATGACACTGACTATGGCCGGGGCTTCGGCAAGGGTTTCCTTCTTTTTACTAGCAGTAACAACCTCCATATTCAATATTTCCTCGAGGTTCATGTCAGACAGGTCTTTCTGGGCTTGAGCAAGACCAAATGTCGACTGAGTCGTATACGCCAGAACAAAAAAAGTTTTTACCAACCTATTAAGCATTTTTCAACTCCCCCTTACGCACTCAAAACACATAGTTTACAGTTTCGCTCAGAATGGTTGATGGCCTCTCGAACCACCTGCTTGTCAATTTTAAGAAAATATCAAGTCGACTCAAATCCCCGGCATAACACAAGCACCGCTCAACCAGGTTTGCTTATCAGTCATAGATTTGACCTTCACATATAGTTGGTCGGCTGTTCATTTTGTTTTGTTTAGCCGTTTTTTCATATAATTTGATTTCTTTGTGTAAGCCGCTCCGTACCAATTGGAGTAAATAGACTTGTTTGGGTTTTTTCGAACTCACCCAGTCATTGTCTGCGGTTTTCCGCCGACCAGCCGCTCCCATACCAGCCAACGCGCAAAGTACCTGAATCTCCTCCAGCCCCAGGTACTCCTCCGCTCCGCTGCGAATCAAGGCAGCATTCCCTTATCCATTCCAGATGGGTTCGCACGAACAACGGAGATAGCAGTACCTTCGTGTTGGTGAGCGACGATTCAGCAGGAACCAATCCGTATTGGATCAAATCATGTCAAGTGGTATCGGCTAAAGCGATCATGGAAACCTTCCTGTAAGGTTTCCGTGGATTCTCTTACAGCAATTTGAGCCGAAGTTCATTGGCAAGCTCCCGACGGTGGGGTTGCAGGGCTTTATGGTCGCGAAAATTGGCCAGCAGGCCTTGCAATACGAAGCGATTGGGCACTTCGCGGGAGAGTTCGTTCTCCAAGGCAGCCAGACAAGCGTTGACCTCACCGGCCTCATCCGCTTCCATGTTTTCTGCCAGCTCACGGATGGCGGTGATGGAATCTCCAATGCGGCGCTGCGTCGCCTCTGCTATTTGTGCCTCCAATTCAGCCCGACCCGGTAACATGTCATGGGTCAGAACCGGCGCTCGTCCACTGCCCTTTAAAGATGCGATCACGGCATCCAGCACAAAGATTAGGCAATCGGCAATCTTTTCGCCATCTAGTTCGACCCCTTCCAAAAGCATGTATGCGTAGTATTCATTGAGGATGCCCGCCAAAATGACCGCGAGGTCAGTGAGATGCTCGGATGGATGGTCATCGTATGCCAGGCTCAGGGATTCCTCTTGGATCTGTTGCCAGTCATAACGCATCTTCTGGGCCTGCAACACCATTTGCTCATCAATCGCAAGGCCTGCCTCTTTGAGATAAACCTCCATGAGCTGTTGATGTTCCATAACGTCACGGAACTGGTAGCAGAGTTGCTCGCGGAACTTCTCTTTCGGACTCAGGTCATCACGTACGAGAATGGCCTTCACACCGGCCTTGATTTTTTGGTCGAGGTGCTCCATGATCGCGGTCAATATCTCTGCTTTGGAGCGGAAGTGCAGGTAGACCGCACCTTTCGAAATGCCGGCCTGATCAGCGATGTGCTGGATGGTGGTCTTGGCGAAACCCTGGCTGCCAAAAAGCGAAATGGCTGCTTCAATCAGTTGTGTGCGTTTATCAGACATAAATCCCCCTGTCTCAATCAGGCATTATAGCATTCAGCAACAATGTGACCACTTATTAAATTTTAAATGACCAGTTGGTCACAAAGTGCTTGACCCAAGCAGAGGGCGAGTCTATATTCCCTGAGTCAGAGAGACCTTTCCGAGGTGGTTGGCCATGAATGAGCATCTGCGTCCCTTACTATCCCTTCTTAAAAAGATCCATATTCCATGGGTTTTGCTTATACCGACTCTGTTCTTGACTTTGGTAGAGACAGGCGCAGGGCTGTGGGTTCCCTTATTGACCCGTGACCTTATCGAAGCCGGAGGCAGTGCCGCCGACAACGGAACCCTGACCCGACTTGTCGTGGTCCTGCTCGGTCAGGCCGCTTTATCCGGCGTGTCGCTCTACTTACTGGCGAAGGCGGGTGAGCGGTTGACCGCCCATCTGCGCAACAACTTGTTTTCGCGACTGGTGCGCTTGCCTATGAGCTTTCATGACCGCAACCAATCCGGTGAACTGGTGAGTCGTACCGTAAGCGACACGGCAACCCTGGAGAACCTCTTAACCCAGCAGTTGGTTGCCTTTTCGGCGGGGTTGGTCTCCATGATTGGTGCGGTCATCATTCTGTGCCTGCTAGATTGGCAGTTGACACTGGTGTTGTTTTCCACGGTGATCGTATCACTTCTTCTTATTTTGCCGGTGACAGCCCGCTTGCAGGTCATTGGTAAAGATATCCAAGATACCAAGGCATCGTTTAGTGCACGCTTGACGAACTTGTTGGGCGACATGCGTCTGGTGAAGGCCAGCTGTGCCGAAAAACAAGAGAGCGAGACCGCAGCTGATTGGGTAGATCGCTTACAAAGCCTGGGTCTAAGAGAAGCACGGGTGATGGCGATACTGGGGCCAACCATTACCATGGCCATTTCCGGTGCCTTGGTGGTAATCCTGAGTTACGGTGGAACCCGTGTAGCCGCAGGCGAACTGGCCGTGGGCACCCTGGTTGCATTTATCCTTTACCTGTTCCAAGTCGTGATGCCCATGGTGCAATTCTCGAGTTTCTTTGCAGCCCTGAGCAAGGCAAGTGGTGCGGCCAGCCGTTTAGACGACCTGCTGGGTGAGCCGGAGGAAGACAGGCGCGAAGAGGGTGCGCGAATCCAAAGCCCCGACGTACTACATCTGCGCGACGTGCATTTCAGCTATGAGGAAAGCAAACCAGTGTTGCAAGGTTTCGATCTTAAAATTCCAGCAGGCAAGGTGACAGCTCTGGTTGGTCCCAGCGGTTCGGGGAAAACAACAGTCTTTTCCCTGCTGGAACGGCTCTATGCAATCGATCGGGGAGAGATCTGTCACGGTGATCAGCCCTTGGAGGTACTACGATTAGAAGACTGGCGCCGGCGGATTGGTTACGTAACCCAAGAAGCGCCTCTGCTGAGCGGGACCCTGCGTGAGAACCTGTGTTACGGCCTCAACCAGCAACCTGAGCCGGCCCAAATAGAGCGCGCCTTGCGGGCGGCCCGAGCGTGGGATTTTATTGGTGCGTTATCGCAAGGTCTGGAAACAGATGTGGGCGAGCGCGGCACAAAATTGTCGGGCGGACAACGCCAGCGCATCGCCATCGCTCGCGCCTTCCTGGTCGATCCGGAAATCCTGATGTTGGACGAGGCGACTGCCAGCCTGGACGCGGAATCGGAAGGCGTGGTGCGCACCGCGCTCAAAGAGCTGATGAAGGGCCGCACGACCCTGATCATTGCCCATCGGCTGGCAACGGTCGTGGACGCGGACCAGATCGCGGTTGTAGAGGACGGCCGTGTTAGTGGGGTGGGTAGCCACCAGAGTTTGCTGGAGGATCACGCCTTGTATCGTAAACTTGCAACAGGGCAAATGGTGAGTCAAGCCGCCGTGGCATAAATATTTGCTACTGAGTAAATGTCATGGAACAACCTCGCGAAACGATGTGCCTCTTACAGCCCCAACCGTAGCCATACCCGCCTATGGTAGCCATCTGGATACGACACATTGGTACGATCTGTCTTACATCAGGTCTCAGCTTTCAGAAAAATTCTCAGCTGATGCCTATTTGCGCCGACTTGGCGGGATCAATACTTGACACAATCGCACAGAATCCTGCCGCCAAGGTGGGCTCGCAGAAGTCCGGTGCCACATGGTTTGTTAGTAACCCATGGTTTCATGGGTATGCGATGAAGAATAATGCATATCCATTCGCAAAGTGCACAGGATAATCATGTCTCACGGGCCATAGCCCGTTCCCATTTGGCGCGCCTTAGGGGCGCCACGGGAACGCTGGTACGCCATTTCACGGAAACTACTGCTATTAAATGACTTGCCAAATCAGCGGAAAAAACGGAAAACAACGCGTACCCAAATTGGGGAACGCACTCCCACGTGCGACAAGCGGGCAAAGTTAGACCCGTTTCAAACAGGTGAAAATAGTGTTCCGCTGGACCGCGCACCTCAACGAACCGCCGGGGTTGGCCTTAATTCCCCAGGCATTTATTCAAATTCCTGACTTCGGAGCGCCGAACCGCCTGTTTTTTTCGACAGGCACTTTCCATGTGCGCCGGACCCCAATATATTTTTATCGGTGTGACATTTCTGCGCCGAACCTCAACTTTATTTTAAACGTGCGACATTTCTGCGCCGAACCTCAACTTTTTTTTGAAACGTTCGACATTCCTGCGCCGGACCATAGGTTTTTTTGGATAGGTATCTCCGTCGGAGAAAAAAATGCCTGTCGAAAAAAATCGGAAGTCCGGCGCTGCTGGAATTGCCTATCGAAAAAAAGCCTGGGTTTCGGCGGACAAATTTTATAAATTTCCAAAAAAGGGTGGGGTTCGACGCAGAAATGTCGCACCGCAAAAAAAAGTTTGGGTTCGGCGCAGAAATGTCGCACCATTCAAAAAGAAGTTGGGGTTCGACGCACTCAGAAGGGTGCCTGTCGAAAAAGCAGGCGCTTCAACTCGAAATTGGACGCCAAAAAGATTCCTCGTCCCTTAGTCAGAAAACGAGCATTTCCAGCGTTCCCAGATCTGGGAACGCGCGGGTTTTAATGGGCATGCATTGGCGGGGAAAAGGTGGCTGGCCGTAACGGCTTTCCGGTCGAGGTATCTCAAGCGTTCCAGCCAGGCGCGCCTTAGGGCG